>Ga0137415_10000009_pt1 | contig 173089 bp, 144 predicted proteins | sample CZODoug3_1_1_16f_FD_183082 | JGI IMG/M metagenome (GOLD analysis project Ga0137415, IMG submission 183082) | Vadose zone soil fungal communities from Angelo Coast Range Reserve, California, USA - CZODoug3_1_1_16fungal (Hybrid Assembly) | ecosystem: Environmental > Terrestrial > Soil > Vadose... | reverse complement strand
AACATCATCGCGAGATCGTCACTGTCCTGCCAGTGAGTTTTGCCGCGCAGTTGCGCCTTGACCAGCTCGTAGAATTTCGTGCCGGGAAGGGGATAGGACACACTCACGCCCACATCGTCGGGACGGGCGGTCTCGAGCAACTGGCGCGTGGCGAGAATGTCTGCCAACTGTTCGTCCAAGTAGCCCAGCTGAATGAAGAATCCAACACGAATGCCGCTCGCCTGGAGGCGCCCGCGCGCGGTGATGATCTCGGCGAGGGTAGTGCCCTTGTTCATGGCGTCCAGGATCCGCTGACTGCCGCTTTCGGCACCCAGCCAAGCTTCCTTGCAGCCGGCAGCTGCCAGTGCCGTCGCCATGCGCTCACTCAACAGATCTGCCCGGGTCTGAATCGTGAAGGGAATGCCACCCCCGGCGGCGGCCACCGCGGCCGCGAACTCGTTCACCCAGTCCACGCGGAAGCCGAAGATGTCATCCGCGAACCAGATGTGGTCGGGATTGAAGGTGCGGCGCAGATAGGCCATCTCGGCCGCGACACTCGCTGCGCTTCGCTGCAGGTACTGGTTGCCCCAGATCGGCTTGGCGCACCAGGTGCAACGGAAGGAGCAGCCGCGCGAGGCGGCCATGTTCAGGCTGAAGTAGCCATGAGAACGCATCCACACGGCCCGGTAGCGGTCCATGTCCACCAGGTCCCACGCTGCCATCTCTGTTTGCGGGATGCTGGCGGTGGCGGATTCAGGGGCAGTGGTGACGCTGCCGGTGGCGGTGCCGTCTTCCCCGGTGACAGGGAGGAATCGCACGCCATTCACTTTGACGAGCATGTCGCCGTGGCTACCGGTGGCCGCGCCCGATACGCCTTGAATGAGCTCACCAGCGGGCGCATCGAGCTGAGCGTCCAGTCGCGGCAACAACTCCATCAAGGCTGCCAGACCCTCACCCTTCAAGGTGATGTCGGCGCCCGCGCGCAGGTAGGTGTCGGGGGCGTCGCTGACGTCCGGACCCGAGGCAATCACTCGCGCGCCGGCGTGGTGGGCTCGGCCGATCATCCAGCAGGCCGCCTCACGCATTTTCCCGAGGCACATTTTGCTCAGGAAATTGAAATTGTCCTCATAGAGGAGGACCACCTGCGGGCGGGTGGCTTCGAGCTTTGCCTCATACTCTTCCAGGCCGTCCGCCAGCATCGCGTCAAACAGGGCTACCTGATGGCCTGCCTGCCGCAGCATCGCCGCTACTTGCAGCGTGGCCAGCGGGGGATACGGCTTGCCACGCTCGGCCTGCTTCGGATCGAAGCGAAGAAAGTAGGAGTGGCAGACCAAGATGGAAATCATTGTCCCGGGGCGCTCCTGTCGAACTAAAACGGCAAAAGACAGGAGTCCCCGATTTGAGGCCCGGTCCGGTGGGGTTATCCACAGGGCCGGCTCATCGGGCACGCGTCTAGCCTCGTCAGTAGGTGCTGCCAGGGACGCCGCGGGTTCAAGGCGTGACAGGCCCGGATGAGAATCTGTTTAAACGGGCGGAAGGCCGGGGCGATGGTCGTGTGTGTGGACGGCGACGGTGCTGAAAGCGCCGCGAAAGCGCTTGGCGCTACCGGGTTGCCGGGCGCGGAAGGGAGCTCGCCAAAATGAGCCCACTTGCCATGCCCAATAACATGGTGGCCAGCATGACTGCCGGGGATTGCGGGTTGCTGAATGCGTGCGCAACGGCCAGCATGCCGACCTCCATGCCGGCCAACATCGAGCCATAGCAGGCGACCGCCCGAAGGGCCTGGAGCCATCGGTGAGCTTCTTTGCGGCGCGCGGCAGCCGAGTGGCTGGCTGCCAGCACGCCACCCAGGAGCATTCCGGCATAGGTGGCCGGGAGCTCACGCCAGTGAAGGCAGAGCGAATACAGGAGGCTGCGATCGCCAACAATACAGAGTGCCGCAAACATCGCTACGTCGCCGTTATAGAGGTCGATCAGGGAGCCCGCCAGCATGCCGGTAGTGCATGCGAGAAATGCGGCGGCAGGGTGTTGGTTGCGTGTGGCGATTGTTGCGGGGCAGCCGTGCCCGGGCTGTTTATGAGTGACAGGGTCGCCGTCGCAAGTGCGTTGGTTGCGTGCGGCGATCGTTGCGGGCCTGCGCCGGGCAGTCGCGTCGGGAGTGCCCATCATGGGTGTTTGGTGCCTACGCCGCCGCGGAGCTGACCATCTGGGCTCGGATCAACTGATAGTCCTGCGGCGTGTCCATGTCCGTGCAGAAGCGCCCGTGGCTGAACTCGTGGCGCACTACGTCGGCAGCGTGATCTTCAATCAACCTTCGACAACCGGGGTTGATGGTGCCCGCGAGAACCTCGGGTACCCGACTGGCCGCGAAGGTCACCGGGTTGCCGCGCTTGCCGGCGTGGAACGGCTGGACACTGAGAATCATGTGACCGGGTTCAACGACATTGCCTGGCAGTTGCTGGCGCCCGCCGGCGAGCAGACGTTGGGTATTTCGCGCGACCAGCTGGTTGGAATCAACCTGCTGCAGCTGCATCCGGAAAAGAGCCGGCAGAAGCTCGCACTGCTGTTGGGTGGCGAGGACGGGGAGGCCGCCGGAATCGACAAGTGTCCGGTGCGTTCGCCGCCGGCCATGACCATGATGATCAACATTCCGGATCGTGTGCTGCTTCTGAAGGTCTCCAAGATGTTTGGAAGCAAGGGTGTCGTCGGGGCGTGCATGGTGTATTACGACCTGACGGACATAACAACTTCACCGCGCCCTGAGTTGGTTACGGAAGGTGATCGGGAGTCCGCGCCATCCGTGAACGGCAGGCCGCTGCCTCGTCAGTTGAGCAAGATCCCCGTGTATCGGGCCAACCGGTTGGTGCTCATCGAAGTGCAGGATGCCCTGCGGTTGGAATCGAACGATCACTACACTTGGATCGTCACCAGCACGGATCGCTACCTCAGCAACCTCTCGCTGAGCGATCTGGAGGACCGGTTGGATCCGGCCATGTTCTTCCGCTGTCATCGTAGCCACATCGTCAACCTGCGACACTTCACCGAGATCGAGCGGGACGGCGATGCTCTGCATCTGGTCTTCCCGAAGCCGGAGCTGGCCCGCGTGCCCGTCAGTCGGGCGCACGTACGTGAGCTGCGCGAGATCGTGGGCTTGTAAAGAGCCAATCGGCCGAGGCGGCGGTCGCTATCGGTAACCACATCGCGCGCGCCGCTCCTCAGCCGCGACCATTGTGGGCGCCGGTGCAAAACGCACAACCCCGGCCACATGGGGGGTGGCGCCGCCGCCGGAAATGATGCGAAATAGCCCGTTACTGCGGGAGATTTCCATGAATGACGTCGCTGCTGCCACCGCTACGAAACGAGTGATAACGCGGGAGATGGCAATGCACGCGTTATACGAGGCGGCAGAGCTCGAGCACAATCTCATGTGCACCTATCTCTACGCAGCTTTCACTCTCAAGGATGGGGTGGCGGAAGGGCTCGCACCGGAGGAAGCCGAGGCCGTGAGCCGCTGGCGCAGGTCCCTGATCCGGGTAGCGGTCGAGGAAATGCAGCATCTGGCGGCGGTGTGGAATATCACATCGGCTTTGGGCGGCGCTCCGCGCATCGGCCGTACGAACTTCCCGCTCGACCCGGGCATGCTGCCGGCCGGCATCGTCGTCAAGCTTGCGCCGTTCTCGCCGGAAACCCTGCAGCATTTCGTGTTTTTGGAACGTCCTGCCGGATCCACGGAGGTCGACGGCGAAGGTTTCGTTTACGAGCGCAATTACATTCGGGGCAGTGACTACGCGCACCTGACTCCGATGGGGATCAACTACGACACCGTCGGGGACTTCTACACGGCGCTGTCGAACGGCCTCAAATCGATGGTCGCTCAATACGGCGAGGATGTTACGTTCGCCGGCGATCCGGCACTGCAGCTATCTCAGAACGAGATCAACATGGCAGGCTGCCGGCCGGTGATTTGCGTTAAGACCGCACTTGCGGCGTTTGACGCTATTGTCGTTCAGGGGGAGGGTGCCCCTGCTGATTCGGCCGACTCGCACTATCAAAAGTTTCTCAGCATTCGCGAGGAGTATCGCGCGCTGATGGCGAAGAACCCCGACTTCTCGCCAGCGTTCCCTGCTGCAACCAACCCGGTTCTGCGGCGGCCACCGCGGCCTGAAGGTCGCGTGTGGCTCGAGAATCCAGAAGTGATCGCGGTGGTTGATCTGGCCAATGCGTCTTATGGCTTGATGGTGCGGGTCCTGGCTTACGCATATGCATTGCCGGGACCCAGCGTTGAGAAGTCGTTGGCCGCGGACCTGGCGATTGGTCTGATGCAGGCAACGGTGCCGCTTGCGGAACGTGCCGCACGCCTTCCGGCTGGTCCCTCCAACCCGCACTGCCACGGTGGAATGTCATTCACTGCGCTACGCGACGCGTCTGCGTTGCCGCCGGGTCGCGGTGCGCGACGGTTCTTTGTCGAGCGTTTCCAGCAGCTGGCCGACGCCGGAGCGGCGCTGCGATCGTGCGGGGACAACCGGGCGATCATGGCAGCTGATTTGTTGGCGAAGTTGTCGAAGCGGGCGGCTCGAGGGTTTGACCTCGCCGCGCCAGGCGCAAGCGCGGGGCAGGCGGCTCCGGGTGTTGCGCAAACATCGAAGGGCGCGGCGCAGGGTGCAGCAGCGGCAGCCGCCGCACCCGCCCCATCAACCACGGCCAACGGTGTGGAAACCGCCCCCGGCGAAAAACTGGATCTGCTGTTTGAAACCAAACGCTGCATCCACGCGCGTTTCTGCGTAACCGGCGCACCAGATGTGTTCCTTGCCAATGTGCAGGGCGCTTGGTTGCACCCCGATGCAATGGAAGTAGAGCGCGTCATGGAAATTGCGCACGCGTGTCCTTCAGGGGCCATTCAATATCACCGGACCGACGGCGCGCACGATGAGCTCGCTCCGCCCGTCAATCTCGCCAGTATTCGCGAATCGGGTCCGTATGCATTCCGCGGGCAGTTGGAAATCGATGGTGAGCCCATCGGCTTTCGCGCCACGTTGTGCCGCTGCGGCGCGTCGAAGAACAAGCCGTTCTGCGACAGCTCGCACCACGAAGTTGGATTCAGCGCCACCGGTGAGCCTGCCACCGGCAAGACCGACGCGTTGTCAGTGCGCAATGGCGTGCTGGCCGTTGACCCACAGCTCAATGGGCCGTTGTCTGTCCGGGGCAATCTGGAAATCACCAGCGGCACGGGACGGGTTGTCTCCCGTGTCACAACGGCGAAGTTGTGTCGGTGCGGCGGGAGCGCCACGAAGCCGTTCTGCGATGGCACGCACGCGCGCATCGGATTCAAGTCGACATAGATAGCAGTGTGCTCAGGCGCTGCGATACAGCTTGGTCATCACGAATTCAACATGGCCCAACGCCTCCGCGGCCGTGTAGCGCCCGTTGGAGGTACGCACAATGGAGTCGATGAGAGCATTGCCCGCCTGGTCGATTGTCATTTCGCGGCGAATGATTCCCGACACGTCGACGTCGATGTGCTCGCTCATCACCCGAACTGTCCGCGGATTTCCGCTGACCTTGATGACCGGCATGATCGGGTTGCCGATCACGTTGCCTTGTCCCGTTGGGAAGATATGCAACGCATAGCCGGCAGCCGCCTGCAGCGTGCAGCACTCTGCCGCAGCCGACGAAGTGTCCATGAAATACAGACCATTGCCACGCGCAGGCGCTTCCGCCGGTTGCAACACGTCAATGAACTTGACCTTCTTGCCGATCTTCTCGAGGTTGCCCAGCGCTTTCTCTTCGATCGTAGTCAGGCCGCCGGCGATGTTGCCTTTGGTGGGCTGACTGTCCGACAGGTCGGATGTTTTGTGGGCCTCGATGACGTCCTTCTGATAGGCAGACCACGTCTTCATGAACTTGGCGGAAATCTCCGGTGATACGGCCCTGGCCGCAGCCAGATGCTCCGCACCCGTCAGCTCCGAGGTCTCACCAAAACATCCATACAAGCCTAGCGGCACCAGCTTGTCATACATATTGCCCACAGTCGGACAAGAGGCGAGGCCGGTTGTCGTGTCGCTCTCACCGCACTTGGCGGCAATCCATACGTCCGTCAACGGACACTCGACGCGTACCTTCTCAGACGCGAAGTGCACAAATTCCTTCGCTTTGCGCGAGGCCGCAGCGACGGTTGCGATATCGCCGTTACCCTCGATCCAGAAACCTGCGACCGGCTTGCCGGTTTTGGCGATGCCGTCCACCACTTTCTGTGTCCAGCCCGGCTCAATGCCAATGACAATGCAGGCGGCGACGTTCGGATTGGCACCGGTGCCGATCATCGTACGGAAATGCAGCTCGAGGTCTTCACCGAACTGGAGCCGCCCGTACGCGTGGGGCAGGGCAATAGTCCCGCGAATATGCGCGGCCACTGCCTCACATGCGGCGTTTGAAATATCATCGAGCGGCAGGATCACCACGTGATTGCGGATGCCGACGCGGCCGTTTTCGCGGCGGTAGCCCCAGATGGTCTGTTTCGAGGTCGACATGATGCTCACCAGCGCTTCGTCTTCAGATTGTGGGTATGCACATGGTCACCTTTGTGAACGGGCGCCACGATGCGGCCGATGTCCTCGCCGTACTTGATGACGGTTTCACCGACCGCGAGGTCCTTCAGCGCGACCTTGTGTCCGATGGGCACGTCCTGGTTGATGACGGCGTGAAACTCGCTGTTATCCTCGGTCACGACGCAGAACATGGCGGTACCGGCCGCAAGGTTCTCGACGACGACGACGCCGACGTTGTCGCGGCGGTTATGCACGAGAAGGTGAGGTATCTTTGCCATGGCCATCCATAGGGTAACTAAGTCTTCTATAAGATATAAGATTGCAGATCGAAATGGCGGAAGACAAGTGCCGCCATGAAAAATCGCCGTTACGCGGACCGCCGCTGGTTCGCGCGGCGCCCGCGCCCCCCATTTTTTGAGGAAGCAGCATGAGCTCCAATCGATTCGAGGCCAAGTCAGTCGCCAGCGCTGGCGTCGCCACTGCTTCGGGCCTACTAACATGAGCACTACCAACGTCGGCGCCAGCTTCACACTCGCATTGGATGTGAATTGCGCACTCGGTGAGTCGCCTGTGTGGGTTCCCGACCGGGGCCTGTTGATCTTCGTCGATATCACGGGCCGCCGCCTGTATCGGTTCGATCCTCACGCCAATCGGGTCGAGCACGTAAATGTTGATGAGGATATCGGTTGCGTTGCCGTGGCGCGCGGCGGCGGCTATGTCGCCGGGATGCGCAGCGGTATCTGGCTGTTGAATGAGTCAGGGAACAAACGCCGCAAACTGGCTGACAACCCGGAAGATCACTCAATCAGTCGCTTTAACGATGGCCGCGTGGACCCGGTGGGCCGGTATCTGTCCGGGACGCTCGACGAGTCGAAGAAGACCGGGAATGCGGGACTTTACCGCTTCGACACCCGCGGGCTCGCGAAGGTGGGCGACGGCTTCATGACCTCGAACGGTCTCGCGTTCTCGCCGGATGGACGGACGCTGTACTTCTCGGACACGCCGCGCTTTGTTGTTTACCGATTCGACTACGATCCGGCCACCGGAGAGGCGGCTAACCGCCGCGAGTTCATCCGGCTCGCGCCGACAGCGACCGATCGTGGCCGTCCCGACGGCGCTGCAGTGGACGCGGACGGCTGCTATTGGACATCCCTGTACGAAGGAAGTCGGGTGGCCAGGTACGATCCGACGGGTCGACTCATGTCGACACACTCGTTACCGGTGCGTTGTCCGACGATGCCGGCGTTTGGTGGCGCGGACATGAAGACGCTGTTTGTCACGACGGCTCGCGACAAGAACGCGGTTGCTGCCGGCGGTGGTGCGGCAGCAGCTGTCACGGGTGTCGCTGGACGAGCCGGGACAGCAGCACCGGGCCCCGGTGGCGGCGTCTACTCCTTGCGTGTCGAGGTCCCCGGGCTACCCAACCCGCTTTTCGACCCGCAGATATGACGTCGCTCTACGAAACAGTCCGCTATCGATCACTCGAAGGCCGCTCGGTCTTGATCACCGGCGGAGCGAACGGCGTTGGTGAGGCCATGGTGGAGGCGTTCGCGCAGCAGGGCGCAAGAGTTGCATTCCTGGACGTGGATGCTGAGGCCGGCGGTGCGCTCGCTCAACGGACAGGCGCGCGATTCGTAACCTGCGACCTGTTGGATATCGATGCACTGCGGGTAGCCGTACAGAATGTGGAAGCCATGCACGATGGCGTCGGCGTGTTGATCAACAACGCTGGCAAGGACGATCGCCAGTCGTTTGCTGCCGTAGAGCCCGCGGATTGGCGCCGGCTGCTGGCGTTCAATCTGGACCATCAATTCTTTGCCAGCCAGGCAGTGTCAGCGGGTATGGCGAACAAGGGGGGCGGGTCGATCGTAATGCTGGGATCCGTAGCGTGGATGCGGGGCCGTCCCGGTATGGCGGCCTATACAACCGCGAAGGCTGCGATCAACGGCATGACGCGAACTCTTGCTCGCGAGCTAGGGCCCACAGGTGTGAGGGTGAATTGCATAGTCCCGGGAGCGATCCTGACGGAACGACAAAGCGCGCTTTGGCTGATGCCGGAGGCGAACGCCGAATTCATCTCCCTTCAGGCTTTGAAGTTTCGGCTGACGGCAGAGCATGTCGTGCGCATGGCGCTTTTTCTGGGGTCGGACGAAAGTTCGGGATGTACGGGCGCCAACTTTGTCGTCGACGGCGGGCTGACGCAAAACTAGTCCGGCGCCGACGTTAAGCGCCGCACAAGGCGCGACGGCTCGTGCACGTCCGACAGCCCTGTCAGGTCAACGTCACCGCGTATACGAGGTCTCCCGACCTAACGCGACTCGTCCGCCATTCAACCTTCTGGTCCTGTAGGGAGACGGCGAGGCGATCGATGACCAGTACCGGGCTACCTACCGGGACCTGCAGCGCTTGCTCATCCGCCGCGGTCGCAAGCTCGGGTCTGAGCTCTTCGTGTGCGGCCACGATGTTGATCCCGTACTCGGTCTGACTCCTGCGTATTCTCGGCTATGAAGGTGCCTTTGCCCTGCCGGCGCTCGAGGAGCTTCTCGGCAGTGAGGGAGTCGAGAACCTTGCGCATCGTGCCTTGGCTGACGCCCATCTCACGTGCGAGGTTCTGCTCGCTGGGCAAAGCCTCGCCCGGACGCCATTTACCTTCCGCAACCCGACGCACGACAATGTCGTAAACCTGCCGATACAGCGGCCTATATCCAGGCGATTCAGTCACGGGGGACATCTCTCCAAGTGGGCCAGGCCGGCAAACTACGCCGTGGCCGATTCGGCTGTCCAGCACCCATTCTACTTTTCGGCGGTCCCGCAGTCGCGGGCCGGTATACTTGCCGGACGAGCGTCAGCCGAACGCAGCCCTTGCGAGAATTATTGGTGACATCCGATGAGCCGCCATATGACCTGCTGGTCATCGGCGGCGGAATAAATGGTGTTGGGATCGCCCGCGACGCGGCGGGCCGTGGATTATCGGTACTGCTCGTCGAGCGCGGTGACCTCGCATCCGCGACGTCCTCCGCTTCATCCAAGCTGGTTCATGGCGGGCTGCGTTATCTCGAGCAATACGAGTTTCGGCTCGTGCACGAGAGTCTTGCGGAGCGCGAGGTCCTGCTGGCGGCGGCGCCGCACATCATCTGGCCATTGCGGTTTGTTTTACCGATCCACAGCGGGTTGCGGCCACCCTGGCTGATTCGCGCGGGCCTGTTTCTATACGATCACATTGGCGGCCGGAAGATATTACCGCCGACTCGCACGGTCCGCAGAGGGCGCGATGACGCTCTGCTGCCACTCCATGAACGCTACATTCAGGGGTTCGAATATTCGGATTGTTGGGCTGACGATGCCCGCCTGGTCGTCATCAACGCCATCGATGCGGCTGATCGCGGCGCGTGCATCGAGCCCGGTTGGAATGTCACCGCTGCGCGTCGTGAAGCGGGTTTGTGGCACGTGGAGATGGTATCGGCCAAGGGAAAGCAGCGGACAGTGCGTTCGAGCGGGCTGGTCAATGCCGCCGGCCCCTGGGTACAAGATGTTCTGCGCGCTACCGGGAGCACTCGACGCAACTCGCTGCGGTTAGTGAAGGGCAGCCATGTGGTCGTCCCTCGTCTTTACGAAGGACCGCAGGCGTTTGCGCTGCAGACTGAGGATCGTCGCATCGTATTCATCATTCCGTACCAGGATGACTTCACGCTCATCGGGACGACCGACATCCCATTTACGGGTGATCCGTCGAAGGTGAGTGCCAGCGGCGACGAAATACACTACCTGTGCAACCTGGCGTCGGAGTATCTCAAAACACCTGTTACAGCGGCGGAAGCGGTGTGGAGCTATTCGGGTGTGCGGCCGCTCTATGATGATGGTGATGTTAGTGCATCGACTGTCACCCGCGACTACGTGTTTGACCTGGATACAGATGAAGGCGCTACACCGCTACTATCTGTGTACGGTGGCAAGCTGACGACGTACCGAAAGCTTGCCGAACACGCCATGTCAGAGCTTCGCTCGCCTCTGCGCTTCGATGCGCGCGAGTGGACCCGGGGCTCGACGCTGCCGGGCGGTAACATTGCCAAGGGGGACTTCGAGGCGTTCAGCACGGAGCAGACGGCGCGCTACTCGTATGCACCACCGAAGTTGATTCGCAGGCTGTGCCGTGCATACGGGACGCGCATTGAGCTGGTTTTGGGCAGTGCCCAAGGGTTGAAAGATCTGGGCGAGGAGCTTGGCCCGCAGTTGTACGAGGCAGAGCTGCAGTTCATGCGTGATGAGGAGTGGGCCGGAAGCGGGGAGGACGCACTATGGCGTCGTTCCAAGCTGGGGTTGCGGTTAGACGCAGCGCAGAAGGAACGAGTGGCGGCCTGGTTTGGCAGGTGAGCGGTCCGGTGTCAGCTCGATCTGACGCGCTGCAGCGCCTCTCGCCATCCCACCATCTCCCGCTCGCGCGCAGCCGCATCCAACTTCGGCTCGCAGCGGACATCGCTCTCCCAAAGACCGGCGATCTCCTGCAACGACCCATATACCCCATGTCCCAGCCCTGCCAGGCAAGCCGCGCCGAAGGCCGTTGACTCGGCCATCCTGGGTCGCAGGATGGGCACCGCGAGCAGGTCGGCCAGGCGTTGCAGAAAGAATCCGTTCTGCGCCATGCCGCCGTCGACTTTGAGTTGGGATGGGCCGATGCCGTCGGCGGCCATCGCATCCAATAAATCACGTGATTGATACACCACGCTGTCCAGGCCCGCTCGAGCGATCTCGCCGCGACCGGTGGCACGCGTCAGGCCGACAATTGCGCCCCGCGCGTCCGGATCCCAATGAGGCGCGCCGAGGCCGGTGAAGGCTGGCAGGAGGTATACGCCGCCGGCATCCGGTACAGACTGCGCCAGCAGCTCGATTTCCGGTGCACGCGCAATGATTCCCAACCCATCGCGGAGCCATTGGATCGTCGATCCCGCCGACAGGATCGACCCTTCGAGCGCATAGGTTGTCTCGCCGTCGAGGCGATAAGCAATTGTGCTGAGCAGGCGATTTTGCGACCGAACCAGTTGTCGCCCGGTGTTGAGCACGAGGAAGGCGCCTGTGCCATAGGTGCTCTTCACGTCACCTGCGGCGAAGCAAGCCTGCCCGACCAACGCTGCCTGTTGATCGCCGGCCGCGCCGCAGATCGGCATGGCTTCGCCGAATACATCAACGTCGGTGACGCCGAAGTCGCCCGCACTGTCCCGGACTTCGGGCAGACACTTCAAAGGCACTCGGAACAACTCGCACAGCGCTTCATCCCAACAGCATTTGCGGATGTCAAACAGGGCAGTGCGGCTGGCGTTGCTGACATCGGTCGCGTGAACGCGGCCGCCCGTGAGTCGCCAGATTAGAAAGGTGTCGACGGTTCCAAAGGCCAGGCGGCCTGCCTCGGCGGCCTCCCGGGTGCCGGGAGTATGGTCGAGGATCCACGTGAGCTTGGTGGCCGAGAAATAGGGGTCGAGCCGCAGACCGGTTTTTTCGATGACTTCGTTCTCGCGCCCCGCCTCCTGCAGCCTCCGGCACTCATACGCAGTCCGGCGATCCTGCCAGACGATCGCGTTGTAAACCGGGATACCGGTGCGGCGATCCCACAGCAGGGTGGTTTCACGCTGGTTCGTAATCCCGATGGCCGCAACGCGCTGTTGTTTGGCGCGCAGCTGCTTGAGGACCTCGCGCGTCGTCGAAATGGTCGTCGCCCAGATGACTTCAGGATCGTGCTCTACCCAACCCGAAGTGGGGTAGATCTGCTCGAAGGGATGCTGGTCGAGTGCAACAATGGCGCCGCGCGCCGAAAACGCGATGGACCGGCTGGAGCTGGTGCCTTGGTCGATGGCCAGCAGAATCGGGTCGTTGTCGCTCATGCGCTGTGAAGATAACGTATTTGGCAGCGTCGGCCAGAACGGCCAATTTAGATTCCACGTCCACACTGTATATTTATACAGATGAGACTCTTGGTGCAAGCTTGACCGCCCGGCTTCGTATTTAATGGCGGAATGACTACTTTATTTGATTCGATATCCTGGGCCCATGCGGCCGTCAGACCGCAGGTACCCGTCTCTCCACTGCATTTGAGCCGGCCGCTGTCCGCAGCTTTGGGCTGCAGCGTGTTGCTCAAGAACGAGCATTTACAGCCCACCGGCTCGTTCAAGATCCGTGGGGCCACCAACAAGATTCAAATCCTGGGGGAGGCCGCGCGTCGCACCGGGGTCACGACGGCCTCTACCGGGAACCACGGGCAAGCCGTTGCCCGCGCTGGATCGCTGGCGGGAGTTCCGGTCACTGTCTACGTGGCTGCATCCGCGGCACAGCCCAAAGTCGACGCTATCCGGGCACTGGGCGCGGAGCTGGTGGTTGTGAACGGCCCGCCGATCGAAGCTGAGTTGCTCGCACGCCGTCACGCAGATGAGCAGGGCAAGATCTACATCTCTCCCTACAACGACCTCGATGTCATAGCGGGGCAGGGAACCCTGGGAATGGAGTTGGTCGAGCAGGCGCCGGAGCTCGATGCCGTCTTCATCTCAGTCGGGGGTGGAGGGTTGATCAGTGGAGTGGGTACCGCTCTGAAGAACCTGAGTCCTCGCACCCGGGTCATTGGAGTATGGCCGGAGAACTCGCCTTGCATGCTCAGAGCGATGGAAGCGGGTGCGATCGTCGATGTTGACGAGAAAGAGACCCTTTCCGACGGCACGGCCGGTGCGGTTGAGCCCGGGTCTGTGACGCTGCCGTTGTGCCGTGCCGTGATCGACGAGACGATTACGGTGAGTGAAGCCGATATCGGTCGTGGTATGCGGATGATTGCCGATGCCGAGCACTGGATCGTCGAAGGGTCGGCGGGAGTTGCGTTGGCCGGGTTGGCGAGACGAGCAGAGGCGTTTCGGGGTAAGAAGGTGGCGGTAGTGCTGTGTGGGCGGAATATTGCGCTGGAGCGATTTCTCTACGCCATCGAGTTGGCGATCGAGACGGGCTGATATACCGTCAGTCGGGCGTCTTGTAACGCCCGAGCTCCAACTTGGCGATCTGGTTCCGATGGACCTCGTCCGGACCGTCTGCCAGGCGTAATGTGCGAGCACTGGCCCACGCCGCGGCGAGTGGGAAGTCGTCACTCACACCAGCAGCCCCATGCGCCTGGATGGCCCAATCCAACACCTGGCAGGCCATGTTCGGCACCGCCACTTTGATCATCGCGATCTGTTGCATCGCGGCCTTGTTGCCGAGGCGGTCCATGCCATCGGCCGCGTTCAATACCAGCAGCCGGGACTGATCCAGCAGGATGCGGGCCTCAGCAATGCGCTCACGAGTGACACCTTGATCGGCAATCCGTTTGCCGAAGGCAGTCCGGCTCAACGTTCGCCGGCACATCAGCTCGAGCGCACGCTCCGCGACGCCAATCAGTCGCATGCAGTGATGAATTCTTCCCGGCCCCAGGCGGCCCTGGGCGATCTCGAATCCGCGGCCCTCGCCGAGCAGCATGTTCGAAGCCGGAACGCGAACAGCGGCGAACTCAACTTCCGCGTGGCCATGGGGCGCGTGGTCGTAACCGAAGACGGTGAGGCTGCGAAGTTTGTTGACACCGGGGGCGTCGGCGGGAACCAGGATCATGGATTGTCTGCGATGCGGGTCCGGGTGCTCCGGGGCAGACTTGCCCATGAAGATGAAGATCCGGCAGCGCGGATCGGGCGCGCCGCTGGTCCACCATTTGCGCCCGGTAATGACATACGAGTCGCCGTCGCGAACGATACTCGCCTCAATGTTGGTTGCATCGGATGAGGCAACCGCAGGCTCGGTCATTGCAAACGCTGAGCGGATGCGACCCTCGAGCAACGGTTGCAACCATTGTTTCTGCTGCTGCGGCGTGCCGTATCGGGCCAGCACCTCCATGTTGCCGGTGTCAGGTGCGGAGCAATTGAAGACTTCAGGTGCGAAGGGCGACCGGCCCATGATCTCGCAAAGCGGCGCGTACTCCAGGTTGGTCAGACCCGCACCCAGGGGCGATTCCGGCAGGAACAGGTTCCAAAGCTGCTGTGCCCGGGCCTGTGTCTTCAGCTCTTCCATGAGAGGCACTGACGCCCAGGTGGCCCCCTGGCGGCGATTCTGATCGATCTGGGCGTAAATCCGCGCCTCGTTGGGATAGATGTGCGCCTCCATGAACGCAGTCAGGCGCTGGATCAGCGTCCTGACTTTGTCGGAGTGCTCGAAGTTCACTTGCAGACTTCGAACAGGCCGGCGGCGCCCTGGCCACCGCCGATGCACATGGTCACTACGACATATTTGACCCCGCGCCGCCGCCCCTCGATGAGCGCATGTCCCAACAGTCGCGACCCGGAGGCGCCGTACGGATGACCGACTGCGATTGCGCCACCGTCGACATTCAACCGGTCGTCGGGAATCCCGAGCTTGTCACGGCAGTACAACACCTGCACCGCGAAGGCCTCGTTCAACTCCCACAGACCGACATCCTCCAGTTTGACGCCCGTGCGCTCGAGCAGCCGGGGTATCGCAAACACGGGTCCGATTCCCATTTCGTCCGGCTCGCAGCCGGCAATGGCGAAGCCACGGAAAATGCCCAGGGGCTCGATATTCCGTCGCTCCGCGAGCTTGGCGTTCATGACGACGCAGGCGCCGGCACCGTCGCAGAACTGACTGGCGTTGCCCGCACTGATGACTCCGCCCGGCATGGCGGGACGGATCTTTGACACACCCTCCAGGGTGGTATCCGGCCGGATTCCTTCATCGCGGCTCAGGACGACTTCACGGGTACCGATGCGGGAGTTATTGGCATCCACCACGCCCATGATGACCTTCATGGGTGCAATCTCGGCTTCGAATCTGCCTTCGGCCTGCGCTTTCGCAGCACGAACCTGGCTGCGTACGCCGTATTCGTCTTGCCGCTCGCGCGAGATGTTGTAACGCTTCGCGACCTGTTCGGCGGTCTGCAGCATCGACCAGTAGATCTCGGGCTTGTGCTCGAGCAACCAGGGGTCGGCGCGCATGTGCATGTTGACTTCGTTCTGCACGCACGAAATGGACTCCAGTCCTCCCGCGACAATGACCGGCACCTTCTCGGTCATGACCCTCTGTGCTGCCATCGCCACGGTCTGCAGCCCCGACGAGCAGAATCGATTGACTGTGACACCCGCGGTAGTGACGGGCAGTCCGGCGCGCAACGCGATCTGACGGGCGACGTTTCCGCCGGTCGCACCCTCACCGAGGGCACAACCCATCATCACGTCTTCAACTTCTGCCGGGTCGATCTTCGCGCGTTCGACGGCTTGCTGGACCGCGTGACCGCCGAGGGTGGCGCCGTAGGTCATGTTGAGTGCGCCCCGCCATGACTTGGCAAAAGCGGTGCGGGCTGTGGAGACGATTACGGCGTCGGTCATGAGGCTGATCCCGAATTCGAGCTGTCAAAGGAGGCGAAGCTTTCCCCTGCGTCGGCCAGTCGCACCAACAGGGGGGCGGGCGGCCAGGGTTTGGCATTCGGGGATTGGTTGTAGCGCGTGATAGCGTTGACCACTTCACTCAACCCGACGGTGTCGGCGTAGAACATGGGGCCGCCACGCCAGATCGGAAACCCGTAGCCGTTCAGATAAACCAGGTCGATATCGGAGGCGCGCTGCGCGATGCGCTCGTCCAGAATCTTCGCTCCCTCGTTGACGAGTGAGTAAATGAGGCGCTCGACAATTTCCACCTCTTCGACCTTGCGCCGGACGATTCCCAGCTCCTGGGAATGTCGCACAATCATGTTGTCGACATCGGCGTTGGGGTGAGGAGTGCGATCGCCGGCCCGGTAGTCGTACCAACCCGCGCCCGTCTTTTGACCGAAGCGGCCCATTTCGCACAGGCGATCCGCGACGTGCGGCTGTGCCGGCTGGCCGCTTTCGGCATAGTGGCGCTTGCGAATGGCCCAGCCGATGTCATTTCCGGCCAGGTCGCTCATCCGGAAGGGCCCCATGGCGAAACCGAACTTCTCCACTGCACGATCCACCTGGGCCGGCAGGCAGCCTTCCTCCAACAGGGCGGACGCCTGGGCGGAGTACTGATGGATCATCCGGTTGCCGATAAATCCGTCGCACACACCGGAGACGACGGCCAGCTTGCGGATCTTCTTGGACAGCTGCATCACCGTCGCGAGCACATCCTTCGCGGTGGCGTCGCCGCGCACGACTTCCAGCAGCCGCATGATGTTTGCGGGACTGAAGAAATGCATGCCCAGAACGTCCGCCGGGCGGCGGGTGAAATTCGCGATCCGGTTCACATCGAGCGTGGAAGTGTTGGTCGCGAGAATGGCACCGGCCTTGGCAACAGTGTCGAGCTCGCGGAATACTTTCTCCTTGACGCCCATTTCTTCGAACACCGCCTCAATGACCAGGTCTGCAGTCTGCAGCGCGCTGTAAGAGATCGTCGGTGTCAACAGACCCATGCGCTTCTCGAGGTCTGTGGGCGACAGCTTGCCCTTCTTGACGGAGCTCTCGTAGTTGCGGCGAATCGTGGCGATGCCTTTCTCCAGCGCGGCCGCATTTACCTCCAACAGGGTGACCGGAATGCCGGCGCTCAGGAAATTCATGGCAATGCCGCCACCCATGGTGCCGGCGCCGATCACACCGACTGAGGCGATGGCCCGGGTGGGCGTGTTGGCGGGAATTCCTGCCACCTTGGGCGCTGCGCGCTCGGCAAAGAAGATGTGCCGCAGGGCTTGCGACTGCGGAGCCTGGAGGAGGCCGAGAAAAATTTCGCGCTCTTTGCGCTTGCCGGTTTCGAAGTCAGGTGCGGTGATGCTCTGCTCGATTGCGTCGAGGCAGGCGAGCGGGGCAGGGAAGGGGCCCGCCTTGGCTTTCACCATGTTGCGAGCGAAGCCCATGAAGGCCTCGTAGTTGGGATACTTCACGCGCATCTCGCTGATGCGCTCCTTGCGCAGCTGCTTTGCAACCACGTCCCGGGCGAAGGACCGGGCCGCGTCCAACAGATTGTCGGGGACGACCCGATCAAACAGAGTCGTTTGCGCCAGGTCGGCAGCGCGCACCGGCTCGCCGGAAACGATCATGTTGACTGCGATTTCCAACCCGACGATGCGCGGCAGGCGTTGCGTCCCGCCCGCTCCCGGGATCAGCCCGATCTTGACCTCCGGCAATCCCACGCGTGCCGACTCGGTCGCGAGCCGGTAATGGCAACCCAATGCGAGCTCGAAGCCGCCGCCGAAACAGGTGCCCGAGATGGCTGCAATCGTCGGTTTGCTGCTGCGCTCAAAGCGGCGGATCAGCGTGTCGAGGGAGGGCTCCGCGGCGGCCTGCGGCGAGTTGAATTCCTTCACATCGGCGCCGCCGGAGAAGATTTCGTCCGTGCCGATGAGGATTACGGCCGTGATGGCGGGATCCGCTTCCGCCTGAGTCAACTCACTGACGATACGCTGGCGTGCAGCGTGCGAAAGGGCGTTGACTGGAGGATTATCGAGCTTGATGACCGCCAGCGCGTCGGCAGGGCCGGAGGGGAATTTCGAGATCGCCATAGGGCTTGGGCTCGTTCCTGTTGGACCTTGACAGTTTCGCTGTGCGAAACAACAACGTTCCGCGACAGACCAACCATTATCGCCTGCCGCGCGTCCTTGTCAAAGACGTTCCACTGTAACGGCTGCCTGACCCAACGACGTCTCGATCCGGCGCGCCAACTCAATCAGCCGGGGGCGGACCTCCTCCAGCAGAAAATCCCTGGACATTGTGAACGCGGGTCCGCCGCAGTTGATGGTCATGGGCCCACGGGATTTGCCCACCCGGATGCCTACGGCAATGCCGTTTACATCGCTTTGCCAGTCGCCGAAGGAGACGGCCGTTCCTGATTTTTGATATTCAACGATGGACCGCTCGAGTCGGGTACGCAGCGTCGGCCAGGCAGCCTCGTCCTTCGCACATAGGCGGGTGAAGATTTCGTTTCGCTCGCGCTCCGTCGCCAGTGCGAGATGTGCCCGTCCTGCGGCGGTGGTAGCCAGCGGAATCCGTGATCCCGCCTCGAGCGTGAGTGTCAGCATGCTGTCCGAGCGCACGACGTCGAGGTAAATCATCGATAGCCGATCACGGCTGGCGAGCGCCACAACTCCTTTCGAAAAGTTGGCGAGCTCCTGCATCAGCGGGTGGGCGAGTTGTCGAACACCCAGCCGTCCCAGCATGACGCTTGCGAGCGCCAGGCCGGCACTCCCAACGCTGTACCTGCCATCGTCTTCGTCGTACGACAGGTAGTTGAGCCGTGTCAGAGTATGGGTTAATCGCGAGACCGTGGATTTGGGCAACTTGCAGCGTTTGGCAATCTCATGATTGCCCACCGTCTTGTCGCCCGAGCGGAAGCACTCGAGCACACTCATGGCACGTGCGACCGCAGTGACGAAGTGACGATCCTCTTTCTTTCGCGGCGAGGAGGGTTTCCTGACTCTGGGCATCAGTCACCCAGCGACGCCGTGGCACAGAGTGTCCCCCCATCCACCACAATCTTCTGCCCGGTAATGTACTTCCCGGCCGGCGAGCCGAGAAACACGATCGCGCCTGCGACCTCGTCGGCTTCACCGATGCGCCGCAGAGGCATGCTGGCCTCCGCAGCCCTGGCGATTTTCGGGTTGTCCCACAGGGCGCGCGCGAAATCGGTTTTGATGATTCCCGGGGCAACGCAGTTGACCCTGACATTGTGGGGGCCCAGCTCGACCGCGAGATTGCGGGCCAGCTGAAAATCAGCCGCCTTGGAAATGTTGTAGGCGCCAATCACGGGACTGCCGCGCAAGCCCCCGATCGAGGAGACGATGACAATCGACCCGTCCCGGCGCGCCACCATTTCCGGTACGACCATCTGGATCAGCCAGTGATTGGACAGGATGTTGTTGTCGAGGATCTTGCGGAACTGTTCGTCCGTGATACCGGCCAGGGAGCCGAAGTGCACATTGGTGGCCGCATTGCAGACCAGAATGTCGATCTTCCCGAATTCGCCGCGCGCGCGCGCGACCAGCTGTTCCAGGGCCTGCTTGGATGAAATGTTGGCTTCGACGGCGATCGCCCGTCCGCCATGCTGATCCTGACGGGAATTGATGGCGTCCGCCACCGCCTGGCAGGCATCGAGCTTGCGCGAGGAGACGACGACATTGGCGCCTTGCTCCGCGAGGCGCTCCGCGGCCGCTCGTCCGATTCCGCGTGAAGAGCCCGTAACGACGGCAACCCGGCCGGTCAGATCGAAGAGGGACATGGGCGTTTCCTTTTGCTTGCCGCTATATACTGGAGTCGTTAGCTACCCGCAAGTCACCTGGCCCCCTGGAGAACCGGAAATCGTTTGCACCATGCACATGCCCAGTCTGCAAGTCCTGTTGAAAAAAGAAGATCTCCGGCCGACCCATCTCGAAGACCGCATCGTCATCGTGTTGGATATTCTGTTCGCCACCTCGACCATGGTGCACGCCTTCGCTGCAGGCGTCACGGGCATCTGGCCGGCTCTCGATACCAACGATGCAAACACGGTCGCTGCCGGCGTCGGTGACTGCATCAAGTCAGGTGAATATCTGGCAGAGCATCTACCCGGGTTCTCTCCGGCCATGCCGCTCCTGTTGGGTCGGGAGCCATTGCGCGGCAAGAAGCTGGTTTATTGCACGACGAACGGGACGGTCGCGTTGCGCGCGGCGGCGAATGCGTCATTTGTGTACGTTGGCTGTCTGTTGAACGGCGCGGCTCTGGTCTCTCATGTGCGCAAGGCACACCCGGATTCATCCGTGTTGATTATCTGCTCCGGGTCCGTGGGCATGTTCAACCTGGAGGACTTCTATGGGGCGGGTCACTTCGTCGAGCACTTCGCAGCGCAGGGCAGTTATCAACTCAACGATGGTGCGCGGGGCTCGAGGTTGCTGCGCCGAGCCTACGACCCGCGGACGGTGCTGACGGGTTCTCGTGTTGGACTGATGATGCAGGACAAGGGACTCATGAACGAGGTCGAGTACTGCGCCCAATTAGACATATTGAATGTGGTTGCGCGCCTGGAGAACGGGGTGCTGCGCAGGGTCGATTCCTGACGCGCGTCACAGTCCGGTTCATTGACGAGGGTATGGCAAATGATATGATCACATCTGTTACTATATTGACCGATATCATTTCCGACGCTCTCCATGGACAACCGCCTGCGCAATTTCGGGTTCCTTCTCAAGGAGCTCAGCCGCCGCTACACCCTCAGGTTTGAGGTCCGTGCGCGCGAGATTCCGCTGAACCTCCCGCAGGCCAAGACATTGGTTCGCCTCGAAAAAAATGAGGGGGTGAGCCAGGCACGGCTCGCCGAGCTGGCCGAGGTCGACCCCATGACCATGGTGCGCCTGCTGGACCGGATGGAAGCGGACGGCTGGCTGGAGCGCCGCCCTGACCCGGCCGATCGGCGGGCCCGCTGCCTGTATCTCACGGCCAAGGCCAAGCCGATTCTGAGCGAGATCTGGCGCCTGAGCGAGGAGACGCGCGCGGAGCTGTTTGCCGGCGTGAGCAAGGCGGAGCGCGACATCTTCATGACGGTGCTCGAGCGCCTCTACGACAACATTTCCCGACTCGAGGGCGGGCCCGCGGGTTTCCAATGTTGAGAATAGATCATGAGTGAGTCTGGCTGGCGCAGGCGCCTGCGGTTGCCCCTGATGATTGGCGGGCCTGCGCTTGCGGTCGTCGTCGTGTTGATTTTCTACCTGACGGGAGGGCGGTACGAAGGCACCGACGATGCCTATGTGCAGGTGGCAAGCGTCGCGGTCAGCTCCAACGTGGCCGGTCGCGTTCTGGAAGTGAACGTCCGCGACAATCAAACAGTGCACAAGGGCGATGTGTTGTTCCGCCTGGACGATGAGCCATTCCGGATTGCGGTGGAGGAGGCTGAGGCACAACTGTCCACCGCGCGGCTGCAGGTTGAGTCGCTCAAGGCCAGCTATCGACAGCGCCAGGCAGAGCTGGCCTCCGCGCGCGAAACGCTCGGGTTTCAAAAACGTGAGACGGACCGCCAGCAGCGCCTGCTGACTGCCGGAATCTCCTCACAGCTGCTGGTTGATCGCGCCGTGCACGCCTTCGAGGGCGCGCGGACTCAATTGGCAGCCACCGAGCAGCAGTTGAGCGCCGTTGTGGCCAACCTCGGCGGTAATCCAAACATCGAGGCGGATCGTCATCCAACCGTCCAGCACGCTCAGGCTGTGCTGGACCGGGCAAAGTTGAACCTGTCGTACACGGTGATCAAGGCGCCCACCGACGGAATCGTCACGCGCGTCGAGCAGCTGCAGGCCGGTACTTATATCGGCGCGTCGGCCGCGGTCTTTGCCCTGGTGGTGGCCGGTGATACCTGGATTGAAGCGAATTTCAAGGAAAACCAGTTGACCCACATGCGGGTGGGGCAGCAGGTTGAAGTACACGTTGACAGTTATCCGGGCAAGACATTCGAGGGGTTGGTGGCGAGTGTCAGCCCGGGCACGGGCTCGCAGTTCTCGCTGCTGCCCGCGCAGAATGCGACCGGCAACTGGGTGAAGGTGGTACAGCGGCTGCCGGTGCGAATCGAGTTGCGAGATGCGGATCCGGAGTTTCCGTTGCACGGCGGCCTGAGTGCCACCGTGAATGTGGATACGCGGTATGAGCGCCGCTTGTTCGGCTCCGACGGTGCGTCACATAGCACCAGAGCCTCCAACGGCGAGCTCGCGGCAGCGAAGTGAACGCGCGGGCTGCGAACTTGCGCAGTGAGGCGCTAACCGAGGCGTCCACCGCCGCCGAGCCAACCGGCGTGAGCGCGGATCCGCCAGGCGCCGCGCCGCCCGTGGCCACAGTCACGTCGGGCACCGCCGCAGCAGCCAAGGCCCCCCATCGAGTCCTCATCACCATAACCGTGATGTTGGCCTCCGTCATGCAGGCCCTGGACAATACGATCGCCAACGTCGCGTTGCCGCGTATCCAAGGCTCGCTCTCGGCGAGCCAGGACCAGATGAGCTGGGTGCTCACGTCCTACATCATTGCTGCCGCCATCATGACCCCGTTGAGCGGTTGGCTGGCCGGGCAGATCGGCCGCCGCCGCGTGTTTCTAACCTCGATCATCGGCTTTACGATCACCTCCGCCTTGTGCGGTCTGGCGCAATCCCTGCCGGAAATAGTGATCGCACGCCTCCTGCAAGGCCTGTGCGGCGCAGCGCTCGTACCCATGTCGCAGGCTGTGTTACTCGATATCAACCCACCCGGGAAGCATGCGCGCGCAATGGCCATCTGGGTGATGGCCGTGACGGTGGGTCCGATCCTGGGACCGGCCCTGGGAGGGTGGCTCACCGAGAACTACAACTGGCGCTGGGTGTTCTACATCAACGTTCCATTCGGCGTGCTGTCGGCCGTCGGCACCATCGCATTCCTGTCTGAAACGCCGCTGCGCAAGTCACGCTTCGACTTCTTCGGCTTCACGACGCTCAGCCTGGCGATCGGGGCATTCCAGCTGATGCTCGATCGCGGGCAGCTGAAAGACTGGTTCAACTCCACGGAGATCTGCATCACCGCTGCGATCGCGGCCATGTCCCTCTACCTGTTCATCGTGCACATGCTGACGACCAAAGAGACTCCGTTTGTCAGCGCGGCGCTGTTCAAGGATCGCAACTTCCTGACGGGCAGCGTTTTCATTTTCATCGTCGGCGCCGTGCTGTTCGCGGTGCTGGCATTGTTGCCGCCGTTACTCCAGGACCTGATGAATTACCCCGTCGTGTTGACGGGCCTGGTGACCGCACCCCGTGGAGCAGGCACCTTCGTTGCCATGTTTCTCGTGCAATGGCTGATGCGCCACAAGGTCGATGTCCGGATCATCATCGGGTTGGGATTCCTCATCACCGCAGCATCGCTTTACAAGATGACGGGCTTTTACCTGCAGATGGACGAGTCGATGGTGATCTGGTCCGGCATTCTGCAGGGCCTGGGTGCCGGTATGGTCTACGTTCCCCTGGCGGCGGTGACGTTCACGACCCTGGCCCCCACGCTCCGCAACGAAGGCACGGCGATTTTCAGTCTGGTGCGCAACATCGGCAGCAGCATCGGCATATCGGTCGTCGTAACGATGCTGACTCGCAATACGCAGATGATGCATTCGCGCCTGGCGGAAAACATCACTCCGTATTTCAATCCCTGGCATCCGGCACCCCCAACGACAGCTGCGGGCGCGCAGATGGTCAACCACACGGTGACCAACCAGGCTTCGATGATTGCCTACAACAACGACTTCAAGATGATGATGATCATGACCCTGTTCGCAGCTCCTTTGGCATTTCTGCTGCGTACCGCCAAGAAGTCCGCCGCCGCGAGCCCGGACGATGCGCCAGTGGTGATCGAATGAAGTTGCATACACAGTCAGTGTTGGCGTCCCTGCTGGGCATGACCGCCGTGCTGGCCGGTTGCAAAGTGGGGCCCGACTTCAAACGTCCGGACCCGCCGGCTGCCGAGCGGTATACCTCGCAAAAGCTGCAGGTCGAGCCGGGTTCCAGCGCGAATGTGGATCAACAGATCGCGTTGGGGGCCAGCCCGGATCGGGAGTGGTGGCGTCTCTTCCAGTCCGAGGCGCTCGATGCCGTGGTCAAGCGTGCACTGGAGGGTAATCGCACTCTCGTTGCAGCCAACGCGACGTTGGCTCAGACGAGTGAGCTGGCACGCGCCCAGGCGGGGTCGCTCTATCCCCAGCTCAACATGACCGCAGGCCTCGGTCGACAAAAGTATGGCGCCCAGTTTTTCGGCTCGTCATTCGCAGGGTTGCCGCCTTTTACGTACTACGCCCTGGGCCCAACTGTCAGTTATGCGCTGGACTATACGGGTGGAACGGCTCGCTCCGTGGAACAGCAGTATGCACAGACGGAATACCAGAAGCAGCAGCTCAATGCTGCCTATCTGATGGTCAGTGGAAACGCGGTCATGCAGTGCCTGCGGATCGCGTTGCTGCAGGGAGAGATTGCCACTGTCGAAGCCATCCTCGATGAGGACCGGCAGAATCAGAAACTGGTGCAGGTTGCCTTTGAAGCGGGCTCGGTATCCCGCGTCGACGTGGTGAGTGCCGAGAGTCAGCTTGCAAGTGATGCGACGCTGCTGCCGCCACTTCGACAGGAATTGGGTGTCGCGCGCCATGCCTTGTCCATCATCATGGGACAGTTCCCGGCTGAAGGCGCACCCACCGAGTTTGAATTGTCACAGGTGACGCTGCCGCGGAATCTGCCCCTGAGCCTGCCGTCCGAGCTGGTTCACAGGCGGCCGGATATTTTGGCAAGCGAGGCCCAGCTGCATGCAGCAACCGCGGCGGTCGGCGTCGCCACCTCGAATCTGTACCCGCACATCGTCCTGTCGGGATCTGCGACTCTGCAAGCGACCGTTCTGGGGCATCTGTTTGAAGGCCAGAACAATGCGTACAGCGGTTTGGGCTCGCTGACTGCGCCATTATTTGACGGGGGTACTTTGCGCGCCGAGAAGAGGGCAGCGATCGATGCCATGCAGGCAAGTGCCGCAAACTATCAGCAGACGGTCCTGGCGGCGTTCGGCCAGGTGGCCGATTCTCTGGAAGCGCTCGATCACGACGCCGAGCAACTCGATGCCCAGGCGCACGCTCAGAGTGCGGCCCGCGAAAACGTTGATCTCACCCGCAAGAGTTACAATGAGGGCAACGTAGGAGTGCTCCAGATCCTCGACGCTGAGCGCCTGTACCAAAATGCCCGCCTCGGGTACGTACGAGCCCAGGCACAACGCTACATGGACACGGTACAATTGTTCCTTGCCCTGGGGGGTGGCGCCGGCTAAAGCGAGCACATGTCCGCTGTCATAGAAACGCACGACCTCGCAAAGAACTACGGCCAGTTTGGCGCACTGCACGGTCTGAACCTCTCCATGCCGGAGGGCAGCGTCTTCGCCCTCGTGGGGGCCAGTGGCGCGGGCAAGACCACGACCATCAAGATTCTCCTGAATATGATCGAGCCCTCTCGCGGGCACGCGACCGTGCTAGGCGTCGACACGCGCTCGATTGATCCGCCCTTGCTGGCGCAGGTGGGTTACGTCTCCGAAAGCCAGGCGCTGCCGGCCCGCCTGCGGGTGGAGCAGTTCTTCAACTATCTGCGGCCCTGCTATCCCACCTGGGATTCCCCGCTCGAGCTGCAATTGCGCCGTCAGCTGCGCCTGCCTCCCGGCCGCAGGATCAACGAGCTGTCGCACGGCATGCGGCTGAAACTGGCGCTCGCCTGCGCGATGTCCTTCCGGCCGCGGTTGTTGATCCTGGACGAGCCGTTCAGTGGCCTCGATGCGCTGACGCGCGATGAGATGATCGGTGAGTTCCTGCGTGAGCCACGCGAGATGTCGATCCTCATCTCGTCTCATGAGCTCGACGAGGTGGAGCGTCTTGCCACGCACGTCGCCTTCCTCGACGAAGGGCGTCTGCTGTTCCAAGGGACCCTTCCGGAGCTGCGCGACCAGAATGGCCATCGGTCATTGCGGACGATCTTTGTGTCGATGGTCAGTGCGGCGCGCGCCTGCCGATGATCGGCTCCGTATTCAAAAAGGATTGGGTACTCCTGTGGCCGCTGGCCGTCCTGGTCACCCTCATTCAAGTTGCATTGGAATGGGCCATTTACAAATTCGGCTTCTTCGGCGTGTCGCCCGTCGCCCGGGAGATCATGAGGCTGTTGACCCCGGCCTGGTATATCGGCGTCATTGCCTTGGCAGTCGCCGTCGTACATGAAGACACTATTCCCGGTGTGGACCAGGACTGGTTGATCAGGCCTCTGAACCGGACCGAGCTGCTGCTCGCCAAGTTGCTGTTTGTGGCGGTCACGGTCTGCGTGCCGATGCTGATTGTGAATCTGGCCGACGAGTTGGCGCTGGGCTTCAAACTGATGCCGTCTTTTGGAGACGCGCTTTACAAGGAAGTCTACATGTTCGCATGCCTCCTGGTACCGGCCACTGCCATTGCGTCGGCAACCCGCAATGCGGTTGAGCTCGTGATCCTGGTGGCGGGTTTGGTCCTGTTGTATGTCGTGACTGTCTGGCTCAGTGCCACGCTGTTCGGTCTGGACCGGTGTCCGACCTGTGATACGAGCGTGTCGTGGCTGCAGAGTCTGTTGCAACACCTGGGATTGCTCGTGGGATCCGGTGCCGTACTCGCTGTTCAATACTACTGGCGCAAGACGTCGGTTGCACGAGTGCTGTTGGCAGCGGGTGTGGTTTTGCTGGTGGTTGTCCAATTGCCGTGGAGTGTGGCCTTCACCATTCAAACCTGGATGGGAGTGCCCATCGGCACCTCACCCGCAGCAATCCAGGTTACGGCCGGAGCGACTACGACAGCGGCGGCCAGTGGCAGTGGGCGTAGCCGGCAGGACAATGCGAAACGGGCAGCGCAGGCCCTGTTGCAGGGAGATGTTGATGCGGCTGTACAGATCCAGAAGAGCCTCGGTCAATCGCACGCGGCTCCCGTGATTTTCACCGTGCCTCTGACCATCACAGGCACGACCCACGATGAGTTTCTCGTGATGGATCGCGCCGAATTCACGGTTCTCGACCCAAAGGGGGCGATCCTGTATCGCGGCACCCGTGCCGATCGCAAATCGGTGCCGTTGATTGGCGTTGGAGACACGGTGCAGCAGACATTCGAATTGCCGGGTGCCGACTATCAGCGAATCCGGGCACGTGCGGCGAGCCTGGCCATCGATTACTCGTTGACCGTCAGAACAGTGGTCGCCGAGCACAAAATGCTCGCCACCGGTGGCGAGCTGCGCTCACCTGAGATCGGCGTTTGCCGTTCTGATGCTGACTCGAGCGCGTCGTACATTCGCTGCAGGCAGATCGGCCGCGCGCCCAACTGCTATACGGCTACCTTGTACGGTCCTGACGGGCAGCACAATCCTGAAGTACGCTCCTGCGGCTCAGACTATCGGCCGTTCATCCCGTCGCCGATGAACATCATCAGTTTCGCCGGCGTCGAAATGCCGATACGCGATTCCTACGGAGTCGCGCACTACGAGGTGGATGGCTCGCAGCTACAGGATTCATACATCCTGCTGAAAGTTTACGAGACCGGCGCGCATTTCCAACGTCGAGTCGTGTCGCAGATTCAGGCGCCACCGGCTGATTGAAGAATGGCTCGCTCGATGGCCTCACACGCCATTGACACGCCGTTCTCAGCGTTGATTATCTTCCCGACCTCCCGGGCACGCTCACGAAATGGCGGCGCGGCCAGGGCCTGCAGTTGCTTCACCACGGTGTCAGCTCTGTAACGCCGTCTGCTCACGGACAGACCCACTCCGATCCTCTCCATCCGCGCAGCGTTGTCCGGTTGATCGAAGGCGTAGGGCATGACCATTTGCGGCACACCGGCTCTCAGGGCCTGAGCGGTTGTTCCAACTCCACCCTGGTGTACTACGCAGGCTGACCGTGGAAACACGGTGGAATAGGGGGCATATTCGGCGGCAAACAGGTCGTTCGACAGCCGGGCAGGCGGCGGATTCTTCCCCATGAGCAACAGACCCCGCATACCGAGTCGGCGCGCGGCCGCGGCGCTTTCTTCGAAGAAGCGCCCCGGATCCATCACCGCTGCGGAGCCGAGAGTGAAAGTGACCGGCGCAGGACCGCTGGCGAGGAAGTCTTCCAACTGCTGCTGGCGCGTGTCGCCGGCAGTGTCGTAGAACACGAAGCCCGTTTGCACGACGTTGTCGGGCCAGTCGGCCTGGGGCCGGCCGAGTTGGTTGGAAAACAGCGCGAGGTTGAGCAGTGGAGAGAAGCGATCTGCGAGGATCGGATGCGAGGTGATCCGCAATCCCAGCGAGCGGCGCAATTCGTGGATGGGCTCGTTCCAGCCGCGGGTCACGAAGTGTCCCAGTCTCAACAGTTGACGCTGTATGAACGGGGGTGCGCGGGCCAGATTCCGGGCGCCGGGCACAAACGGAAACGGGGGTGGGTCATACACCGAAAAAAACGAAAACGGCGCCAGGATCGCTCCAGCCCAAGGTAACCCCCGCTTCTCAGCCACGAGCGCGGCCGCGAGCACGACTTCCCCCGAGACGAGAAAGTCCGCGCCTTCGGTCGCCACCGTCAGGTCAGCGTACATGTCGCCGATGTGCGGCAGAAGGAGCGTCCGCAACAGGTATTCCACCCCTTTGCGTGGATCGAACACCCGCCGCAGCATTTCGGCGTCTTCGGGCATTCCCAGCGGCCGCAGCGGACTGAATTGCAGCCCCGCAGCCTGGACCCGCTCCCGGTAGAAATCGCTCGTAGCCAGCACGACATCATGGCCGCGTGCCTGCAAACCCAGCGCAAGACCGATGATCGGATGCAGATCGCCGAGCGAGCCCAGCGTTGACAGAACGATTCGCCGCCTGCGCATGAACTACGGATGAACGCCTGATGAATGAATATTATGGCTCAGCTTCGAGCAACTCCCGTACGCCGGAACGGTCTCACGAGGGCGAAAACTGTGAATTTCCGCGTGTGCTGCCGTTTGGAGATCGAGACACCCCGTGCCATCATTTGCAATTGTCACCTGCTCTCACCAGGAGCGTGTATGAGAATCAGTGCCCGCAACTCACTCCCCGGCATCATCCGCAAAATCGAGCCCGGTGCCGTCAATGCGGAAGTGACCATTGAGCTGGCGCCCCAGCTCATTGTTGTGTCAGTGATTACCCTCGATGCCGTCAAAACTCTCAATCTGAAGGTAGGCGAGCGCGCCTACGCGGTGATCAAGGCGTCGAGCGTCATGGTCGCTGTCGATTGAGTGATGACGTCAACCGTGCTTGCGCCCCCGATATTCCGGGTTTGGCGCCCCCTACTGATTGCTCTCGTTGCGTTGCTGGCCACCGTTGGGGTGCACGCCGAGCCTGCCCCCTTTGACCTCGCCGGGCCGAACCTCGCGATAACCGTTACGCGGGGCGACAAGACCCTGCCGATCACGCAGGTTCCGAACCTGGCGCCCGGCGATCGGCTGTGGATCCAGGCTGATTTTCCCGCCACCCAGTCTGCCCGCTACCTGATGGTCGCGGCATTCCTGCGCGGCGCCACCAATCCGCCGCCCGAGGACTGGTTTTACCCCTGCGAGACCTGGAAGCCGAAATGCCTGCAGAAAGGGTTGGCCATCACGGTCCCCACGGATGCACAGCAGGTGCTCGTCTTTCTGGCACCTGCGACCGGCGGCGATCTGCGCACCCTGATCAGTGCAGTCCGGGGCCGGCCCGGTGCGTTTGTGCGCAGCTCTCAGGATCTCAACCAGGCGTCGCTGGACCGGGCGCGCCTGGAGAAGTATCTCTCCGCCATCCGCTCCATGAACGAGAAGGATCCCTCGAAGCTGAAGGAGGTGGCACCCCTGTTGGCCCGCAGCCTCGCGATCAAAATGGATGACAGGTGCCTGGACCGCAATGCGCTGTTGCAGGCTCCCTGCCTCACGCAGGGGCAGAGCGCGCTGATTCTCAACGACGGCCACAGTGCCTCGATTGTTGAAGCCCTTACCACCGGGCCGGCCAGCGACCTGGCCATGGAAGCCAGCTTCACCCCGCAGTTGAGTTACGGTTACTACAGCCCCTACATCGCCTCTGTGCTGGACATCGCGCGGATCTTCGATTCGTTCCGGACAGCGCAGTATCAGTACATTCCGGCGCTGGCCTCCCAACAGGGAGAGCAACTCGCGCTGACCCTCAACGCGCCGCCTTCATTTCACAACCCGAAATCCGTCATCGTCATCGCGCTGCCGGCCGTGGAGCAGGCGCAGCTGCCGCCACTGCATGCAGTGGATCCCAAGGCGACGTTCTGCCTTCGCAAGTCAACTCTGGCTCTGCCGGTCGAAGGCGCGCCCCTGGTGTTCTCGACCTCCTATGCGCACGACCTGACACTGAAGCTGACACGGGATGACGGCAAGACCGTCGAGTTGCCCGCCAAGGCGGATCCACAGCTCGGGGGTTTCCTCATCGACACCCGGGAGCTGGGTACGACCGCGGTCGGCGATCATGTACGTGCATCGCTGCAGGGCTATTGGGGATTTGAGAAGTACAATGCGCCCAGCTTCGAGCTGGTGAACGTCCACAATCAGTCCTGGGCGTTGGCCACTCCGGATGAGGGCGCGTTGATTGTCGGGCGTGACAAGACAGTCCGGCTGCAGGCTGGCAGTGTCACTTGTCTGGACAGCGTCCTGTTGAAGGGCGAGGACGGCACGGAGCATGAAGCTGAGTGGAAGCAGGTGAAGCCGAATGAAGTGGAGGTGACACTGCCCCTGCAGACCGCCAAGCCGGGCGCAATGACTCTCCTGGTCTCACAGTACGGCGCATCCCAGGCCCAGCCGGTTCGGCTGCACGCATTCTCCGAGGCGGCGCACCTCGACGGCTTTTTCATCCGCGCCGGCGACAGCCAGGCTCTGTTGAAGGGAAGCCGCCTGGACCAGGTATCCAACGTCACGCTCCAGGGTGTTGAGTTTGTGCCCGGAAAGCTGGAGACCCGGCAGGGCAATGACGAGCTCGCCATGATCACCCGGGATACTCAGCCCGTGACCACCCTGAAGCAGGGAGACATTGCCATCGCCAAGGTTCTGCTGAACGACGGGCGAACCATCGAGCTCAACACGGCAGTCAATGCGCCGCGCCCCCGTGTGACGCTGATCGGCAAGGGCATGCAGACTGCGGCATCGTCCAGCGCGAGCAATATCGAGCTCGCCAACGCGGACGAGCTGCCGCAGGACGCGAAACTGACATTCTCCGTACGCGCGCAATCGCCCGCGACCTTCGTTCGCGACGAGCAGATCGAGGTGGCGATGGCAGATGAGTCCGCCTCGACCACCCTCAGTATCGCCAATGGCGGCATCACTCTCGAGAACTCCAAAGTCGCGGTGGCCACGCTCGATCCTACCAAGGCGTTGGGATCATCGGCATTTGGACCTCTGATCTTCCGGACCGTGGTCAATGGGGTTGCGGGCGATTGGCAGTCGTTGGCCACCCTGGTGCGTTTGCCGGTGCTGCGCGAGCTCAAGTGTCCCGCATCCGCGGAGTTGGCCTGCAAGCTGTCCGGCACAAACCTGTTTCTGGTGCAATCGGTGTCCAGCGACGCTGATTTCACACATGCAGTGGATGTCCCGGATGGCTTTCCCGGTTATTCACTGCCTGTTCCACATCCGGTCAATGATGTGTTGTTCGTGAAGCTGCGCGACGATCCAACCGTTGTCAGTCGTGCAACACTGGCTGCGCAACAACTCGCGCCGTCGCCGCAGGAAGTAGCCCGAGCCGCCGAAAGACAGGCTGCTGCACCGGCGCAGGGCCCCACGCCGCAATAACTCCAACCGGGGCCGCTGCGCGCGAGTCAGTCCCGGGCAGTGGGGTGTCCGTTGAGCCGATAGACGACACCCCCCTTCATGACAAACCCGACGTGCCGCAGGGCCTCGGGTTGTACGGTGGGGTCGGCCGGTATCGCCACGATATCGGCCAGCCTTCCGGGCTGGATGGATCCCACCTTGTCCGAGCGCCCCAACAAGTCGGCCGCGTTCCGCGTAGCCGCAAACACCGCATCCATTGGCTTCATGCCGTTCGCGATCAGCAGCGCAAATTCCATCGTATGATCGCCTTCCCCCAGGTCCGTGCCGTAGGCGATCTTCACGCCTGATTCGACGGCCAGGGGCAGGTTCTTCTTCGGGAGCAGATCGTTGGCGAGCTCCTTGGGTGCAGTACCCGGCGTGAGCAACTCAGGGTGATCATGCGCGACCGTGTAGAACACGTCATAAACCGTTAGCGTTGGAACGAGATAGGTTCCGTGTGACTTCATCAACGCGAACGTTTGAGCAGTCGCAAAGGACCCGTGCTCAACGGAGTCAACGCCCGCCCGCACGGCATTCTCGATCGCCGGGGCGGGGTAGATGTGGGCCGCCACTTTCATTCCCAGTGAGTGAGCAGTCTCCACGGCAACGCGCATTTCGTCGTTGGTCATGAGCTGCTGGCGCGGATCGTCACCTGTTGACGCAACGCCGCCGGACGGCATGAGCTTGATGACATCGGCGCCACGCTGTTTGTGCTCGCGTACGCGGATTCGCGCCTGTTCGGGCGAATCAACGATGCCGTTGTTCCAGCCAGGATGCGACAGATTGTGGTCGAGTCCGTTGTAGACGTCTCCGTGACCCGCAGTCGGGCCGAGTGGCTCCAGCGAAACCATCAGCCGCGGACCGGGAATTTTTCCGCCGTCGATAGCATTGCGAATGGCGACCGTCTCGTCGCCGCCACCAACATCACGCGCGCTGGTGAAGCCCTGCTGCAACATCTGGCGGACGAAAACCTGACCATTAAACGCGCGATCGATGTCCGAGTGCGTTACCCAATATTCCGTGGCATTCACCCTGCTGGGCAGCATCGATGAAACATGCACGTGGCAGTCGATAAAGCCGGGCAGCACAGTGGCCCCGGAGAGGTCGATTACCTGGGCCCCCGGGGGCGTCGTAAAGCCGTTTTCGACGGCAGTGATCCTGTCGTCGTGAATGGTAATCGAGACCTTTTGACGAGGGACGGCGGAGACTCCGTCGATCAGCGTGCCGGCGTGGATGACTGTGTCCGCGCCGAAGGAATTCTGGGCCGAAAGGGTGAGGACGAAAGCTGCTATGAAGCGTGCAAACAGGGAGTCGTTCAAGTGTAACGCCGCTGTGAAAATCGGGTTGCCAGTATAGCTGCTATCATTCGGCGCCATGGGGCCGCTTTTGACATTGCAGGTACACGAGGTGTTGCGGGCCGCCGTCCGCGAGGGCACTCCAACTGTCGAATGCTCGCTGGACCTCGAGCGCTCCAGGACTTCTGTCGAAGTGGGCGCGGATCACTGGAGCTGGCGAGGTACGCGCTATCCGTTTCTGGATGTCTGCAAGGAACGGACGATCTACTATTGGGCTACCGACGCCTTCCGGCCGGCCGCGCGCTACACCAACTCGCTGATCAAGTTGGTGCCCACGGAGTGGGGACCACCGACTTTCGAGATCGACGGCATCAAGATGCTGCCGACCGTTCAGGTCTCCCCGTATGCGGATGCGGAGCGCAAGGTTGGGCTCATTCGCCCACGTGGCAAGGTCATCCTCGACACCTGCGGTGGGCTGGGGTACTTCGCTTCCTGGTGTCTGCAGGGACAGGCGGCCAGGGTGCAGTCGTATGAGAAGAATCCTGATGTGATCTGGCTGCGCAGCCTGAACCCCTGGTCGCCGCCTGCGGTGCCGTTCGTGGCGAGTGCCGTGCCAGCCGCCGGCGGTGAATCAACCGCGGCGGGCGCTGGGTTGACGTTGTTGTCAGCAGATGTTGCCGTGGCCATTGCCGGCTTGCCTGACCAGGGCTTTGATGCCGTGTTGCATGACCCGCCGCGATTCGGCATCGCCGGTGAGCTGTACTCACAGGTTTTCTACGATCACCTGGCCCGGGTGCTGCGACCGCGAGGCAGGCTGTTTCATTACACGGGCACGCCCAACAAGCTCACGAGCGGGCGCGACGTGCCGAATGAGGTGGCCAGCCGGTTGCGCAGCGCGGGCTTCTCGACGGAGTTGAAGGGCGACGGGATACTCGCCGTCCGCGGACGGGCGGCCCGCTAGCTGCAAACCATGCGTCGCCGGCCGTTGGCGCAAGTGGCGGGGCGAAGCGCTCGCCCAACCGAGCCCCCGTCTACTCGAACACCTCATCGCCGGTGGAGTCGACGAATTCCTCCTCGCCGGGGAACGGCTTTTCTGCGGCGAGTGCCAGGCCATCTCCGTGGTCCGCTGCAACTCGCAGCTGTGAGTGTCGCTGTCCGTGCTCATAGCAGTTTCAGCCACTCCAGCGCCTGTGTGGGCCGTGCACCCGCCGAGCGTTGCTGCGCGCGGATACAGCACGCCACCGTGCTTCCGGTCATACTTGAAGTCGCGCTGCTGTTGCGCATCGTTTGAGTAGTGACGCACATTGAAGTCCCAGCGCATCGCCGGGTTCTCGCACACGGCTCATGTGCGTCCGTCAGAAGGTCTTCAAAAACGTGATCAGGGCGTGCTTGTCGTCATCACTCAACTCGGGCTCCTTGCCAAAGGACTGCTCGTCCTTGCTCAGCCCGTCCTGGTCGTTGAATTGAGTCGTGCCGAAGTAGTGGCCGCGGTTGGTCACCAGGTCCGGGCATTTGCTGAGATTCAGCAGCGGCCGGGCGAGGTTGGACAGCCTGCTCTCGAGCTGCTCATCGGATTGACCGGCGGAAGTCAGCAGATCCCCCTGCAACGTCAACAACACCTTGCTCACGTCACGCAGGTGGGTTGCCCGGACGGCGGGATCATCGCTCTCGGGCAGCAGCCGGATATTGGCGAGCAGTCCCACGGGCATTCCCTTGGGAATGGGCCCGAGCTCAATGTCGCCACCCTCGCTGACAAACCGGGGTAGCCACCAATGCACACCTTTCTGCAGAGGCTGCAGCGCGTCGGGCACAAAGCCCACCGGGATCGTCAGCTGGCTGCGCTGGGTCGTGCGGTCGATCGCGCCGGGAATCTTGCCCGCTAGCAGCGCATCCTGGGTGCGTTTTTCCGGCCAGAGCATCTGCTCCATGGACGCATCAAACACCTTCATGCGGGTGGCCACCGAAGGATCCGAGTCGAAGGGGCCGACGCTGTTATTCAGAAGAAAGGGCGCCGTCGACCAGACACTGATGAGTGACGGCACCCGCGTATATCCGCGCCCGCCGGCCGGCATCTCATAGGGCACGCGGTCACCCGTGAACGGGTCGTACAAGGTGACTGTGCCGACGGAAGGCAACTGCTTGTAGGAATGCGAGGAGAAGTTGTCCCAGATGTTGCGGGCGATCGCGTTCGTCGCGAGGGGGCTGCACACGTTGGTGCGCAATAGACTCACCGGTATCCGAGCCTCCGTCGACAGGTAATTCCCGTCGAGGAAATCCGGCGCTGCGACAATCGCACGCATCAGGGCCTTGTACTGATCGGATTGCGTCCAGGTCCAGTAGCGTTTGAAGCAGTCGAGATACAGCGAGCCGGCGCAGCGATCCGCGTCGAGGTTCAGATCGCCGGGTGGCGGGGGAGCCTTGCTCGAATGGCACCGGGCACAGGTGTCGGCAAACACCTCCTTGCCGCGTGCCAGAACCTTTGCATCGCTGGTCAGGTATTGATTCCCACCCGGCGCATCCTTCAGCCGATCCGGCTGAGCGGCCTTCAGGAAAAACAGCGCCGTGTTCGGCGTGCCGGCTTCCGTCGCCTGCCAGTACGACGAGTTCTTCTGCGCGACCGATATCTCAATGGGCGAGATGGCTTTCCCACCAACCACCGGGTTGAAATGCGTCAGCCACTCCTCGCTGAACAGTCCGATGTTGAGATACACGCGATTCAGGGCGCCGAGCAGCCCGACAGAGTCCGCGCCGTCCTTGAGTACGTGCGGGGTACGCACGATGCCGTTTGTCTTGTCATAAAACTGCGTGAGCGGTCCCTCGCTCACGAAATCGTTGAACTGCTTGTTGTTGAGCTCGCCACCGGCGAGCTTCTCGTGCCACAGCCGCTTCGCGAGGCCCATGCGCGAGACGAAGTCGTACACCGCGTTCATGGTGCGCGCATTGTTGATGTTGTCCGTGGAGATCAGCGACGTGTCCATGGAGCCCGGCCGGTACGTCTTCACCAGCTGGTACATGAAGTTCTTCTGACCCTCAGGATGATTCGAGTTGAAAATGAACAGCCGGTCGACCCACATGTACTGCGCACCGACCGAAGAGCTGAGATTGGCGAAGGAGGGCGCTTCGGGGTCGGCTGGCGGCTTCACGGGACTCGGGCCCACGTGGCAGAAGCCGCAGGACATGCCGACGCGATACGGTCGGATCAGGTCCGCGCGGTTGTAATAGGAGGGATCGGTGTAGTACCGCTCGGGGTCCCAAGCCTTCGCCGCCTTCTCATCGAAGTCGGGATTGGGGAACAGCCGCAGACCCATGATGCCCGTTGCATAACCATAGAAGGAGCCCACCGGCTGCGTGGTGCCGTCGCCGAGTGGTTTGCCGCGCGAGCCGATGGCGACACCCGGATAACGGCTTTCATCCTCGAACGGGTCCGGGGCGCAATCCTTGCCGCGCACATCCAGCCACAGCCCGTGCCGCGCCGGATCGGGACCTGTTGGATTCTGGAAGCAGGGCTCATTCACCAACCCCAGGTAGGTCCAGCGGTCGGCGCGGGAAAACCCGAGGCTCGGGTGCGAGCTGATGGACTTCAGCAGGTCGAACGCGCCGAAGGTGTACTGGGTCATCTGGTTCCAGAAGCGGTCGTTGCCGCCCGTCCAGACCAGCCACATGTTGCGCCCCTTGATCTCATCCGGGGTGAGCGCAATCGCGCCGTCCATGTCGTGGAAATAGTCCTCGCCTGCATGCGGGAACGACGCGGCGGTCCGGCCGGCGGCCCGCGCCTCATCCTGTACGGTGCCCGATTGCGGCACGGGGCGGCAGGCCGGCAGCAGCGCAAAGCACAGCACGGCCAGTGTTGTTGGCAACCTCATTCGAATTCGCTCCCCCATTGTCTCGTTCTAGCCTGTCACCAAGGCCGGGTTTATCGCACGGGGCAGTGTCATTTGAACAGATGACAGCGGTAGTCGATGGGTATGGTTCTTGCGCCCCCGGAACGGCACTCATCGCGGACCAAGGGGACAGTGTTGGTCAGCACAGAACGTCGATTCAGGGATGCCGCCTCAGGGTGGTTCGTGGCGGCCGTTTGTATCGCTCTGGCGATTTTGCCGCGGGTAAGTTGGTCGCAGGGCGTCGAGGCAGCCTTGCGGGGGCGGGCAGCCCCGAATGCACAGATCACGGTTCGCAATACGGCCACCGGGCTGACGCGGCGCACGCAGGCCGCCGCTGACGGTTCGTACAGTATCGTGGGGTTGCCTCCCGGACCTTATCAGGTGAATTCGGACGGCGGTGCCGAAGCGAATGTCACACTGGCTGTTGCTTCGACAATCACGCTGAATCTGGAAGCGCCGGCGGCGGCCGAAGAGGTCGTCGCGACCGTGACGGTGAAAAGCACGCGGCCCACCGAGGTAAAGACCTCGGAAATCGGCACCATTGTCGCTCCGGTCACCATCGAGACGCTTCCGCAGGTTACGCGCAACTTCCTGGAATTCGCGGATACGGTTCCCGGCATGGCGTTCACCGTCGACTACAAGGGTAATACTTCGTTGGTCGGCGGCGCGCAGAACGCAAGTGGCGTCAACGTGTTCATCGATGGTGTAGGCCAGAAGAACTACGTGAAGGAGGGCGGTGTTTCCGGCAACTTCGCCTCCCAGGGAAATCCCTTCCCGCAACTCGCGATCGGCGAGTACAAGGTGATCACTTCGAACTACAAGGCCGAGTTTGACCAGATCACGAGTGCTGCAGTGACGGCGGACACCAAGTCGGGCACCAACGAGTTTCATGGTGAGGCATTCGGTACGTTCACCGGTCACAATTTCCGCGCCGAGACGCCTGCCGAAGCGGACGCGGGCAGCAAGGCCGCGACCAATGACAAGGAATTTGGTGCAGCCTTCGGGGGTCCGATCATCCAGGACCTGTTGCATTTCTTCGTGACGTACGAAGGCAAGCGGTTGATTACGCCTGTTGCGGTGACTCCCGGCAATAACGACGGCGCGCCGTTTCTGCCGGCGGAAGCGGCCGCACAGTTGGGGCCGGCTTCACTGCCCTTCAAGGAGGACCTGTATTTCGGCAAGCTGGACTGGGCGCCCACCGATAAAGACCGGTTTGTACTGGCTGGCAAGGTGCGGCGGGAGACCCAGTCGACCCACGTCGGGTTCGGGTTGGCCGCCTCTGCGAATGTGGCGGTGTTGAACAATGACACGCGGATCGACGTCCGCTGGCAGCATACGGAAGACTGGTTTTTCAACGAGCTGCTGTTTACGTACGAGGACGCCTACTATCAGCCCGCCGCAACCACGTTCGGTAATGGCTTGCAGTACACTTATCAGCCGTCACAGGACCAGTTGATACTCAGCGTCGGCCCGGCGGATCCACGCGCGAATCAGTTCGACGGCCAGCGCGGCCCCGGGATTCAGGACGATTTCACGCTGAATGGCCTGCATTGGCTGGGTGTGCACACCGTCAAGACCGGCTTCAAGCTCAAACGCATCATCCTGACTGCCCAGGATGCGGCCGATATCAACCCGCAGTTCTTCTACGACGTAAATCCTACCGGCAGTGCGGATATTCCCTACAAAGCGTTCTTCACCAAGGAAGTGCCCGGACAGAGCCCGATTGCTCGCTCGGACAACACCCAGTTCGGTATTTACCTGCAGGATGACTGGGCGCCGACCGAGAAACTGACTTTCAACCTGGGCGTGCGCTGGGACTATGAGAAGACCCCGGCCTACCTGGATCGCGCGACCCCGGCTGACGTCGTGGCGGCAATCAACTCCCAGGATCCGTTCGGCCCGCCAGGTCAGACCTACGCGCAGACGCTCGCCAAGGGCGGTGTCAACATCAACGACTACATCAGCAACGGACACAACCGGTCTGCACCCACCAACGAAATTGCCCCGCGGTTCGGTGTGTCATACGACATCAACGGCGACCAGAAGCACGTGGTCTTCGGCGGCGCCGGCCGTTCTTACGACCGGGACCTGTTTACCTACCTGCAGCTCGAGCAGACCAAGTCTTCACTGCCACAATACAACATCTTCTTCAACGTGCCCGAGCGTCCGTGCACGCCATCACCCACCTGCATACCCTTCGACCCGCGTTATTTGAACGGACTGTCGAACCTTCAGTCGCTGGTCGTTGCCAGCAATTCCGGCCAGGAAGTGGATGCGCTGAACAACAGTCTGAAGGTGCCGTACTCCGATCAGTTCAGCATCGGCATGCGCAACCGGATCGGTGATTGGAACACGAGCATCACCGCGGCCCGGATCCTCAGTCACGACGGGTTTGCGTTTACGCCGGGCAACAGGTTGCCGGACGGATCGTTCTGGCAGAATGGCAATGCGCCGAACAACAATCCCATTCCGGGATTCGGCAGCCTCATTCTCGGTAACAACGGCATCGAGACGCGCAGCACGCAGCTGTTACTCTCGATTGAGAAGCCCTTTACGGAGGAGTCCCGTTGGGGAGTGACGTTCGCCTACACGTTTACGGACGCCAAGCAGAACCGCGATATCCACGAACACTACTCGCTCGACGAAGAAACCATTGCGCAGTATCCCTTCATCGCCTCGAATGCCGCGGCGAAGCACCGCTTCGTAACCTCGGGCACGCTACGCGGTCCGTGGCACACGACGCTGGGCGCGAAGTGGGTCATAGCGACACCGATTCCGGACAACGTCGGGGCATGCTACCTGCCGGACGGCCAGGTATTCCCCACCGGCAGCAAGTGCACCCCCGTTGCCGTCCGACCGCCGGACTTCCTGGGGTACCGGGATCTGGATCTGCAGGTGAGCAAGGATTTTGCCGTCCACGATGCGGTGTCCGTGTACGTTCGGCTGGACCTGCTGAACGTTTTCAACAACACCAATTACTCTGATTACAATGTCAACTTCGGGACCACGGGTGTCCCGCCGGCGAACCCGGTTACCTTCAACCAGGTCGGCAATATTTTGGGCACGCCACGGACGCTGAAGCTGCAGGGGGGCGTGCGGTTCTGATGCCCCCGCTTCGGCTCCCTCTCACCAGCGGCTGGGGAGAGGTGTGACGCCGCGCACAGAACGCCGGGCGTGGAAGATCGGGCGCAGGGCCAATGTCAGCTTTGTCATCCCATCGACATATTGCGCGCCCTGAAGGCGAAAGCCGGTACGGGTGCGGATGTTGCGCCACGCCCGCCCGAACCCTTCCGTGCTGCAGCGATGTGTTATTCCGGACGGCGGTACCATGCGCCACCAGGTGGGGTGCGCGAAGCCGTGGCGGGTCAGGTCGAAGGGCATTCCCGAAATGTTGAATGTCATTTCGATCTCTTCCCGGTCCGGCACGTCCTGCAGGGCGCTTTGCGGCAGAAAGGTCAAACGCACCTGGTTGAACCGGATACCGGCGTAATGGGCCGTCAGCGCCTGACATTCTTCATCGGCGTAGCGGAAGATCAGCAGCCTGCAGCCATCATCGTAGTGGTACGCTTCGCTCATGTCGGTATTCTTCAATAGTTGTTCGGAAGCTGGTTGACTGTTTCAGCCGACGGTCCTGAAGAGCCATCATTCTCTGCTGGCCGCGCCTGAGGAATCGCGCCGGTTGCCAATGCACTCTGGTGAATTTCACTAGCTGCGCCGCGACAGCTCTCCAGACGTTGCCGCGCGCGGATCGCGTGTGTCACCCTGACAGCCTTCGGGCGCCGAAACCCACCGCAATCATGCCCGCGGCCGGCGGTTTCGGACCGGTCGCAGTGCGCAGAATAAAGGAACTTGCCGTGGCTACTGCATCGCACAAGGTCCTGCCGATGTGTTGCAGTGCCTTTTTTCGTCCCGAAGCGGCCTTTGCCGCGCTCAAAGCGTGGGTTATGGAGGACCTGCTGGACCGCGCCCTGGGCGAGCATCCGGTGCGCATCTGGATACCGGGCTGCGGCACCGGCGAGCAGGCCTACTCCATTGCCATGTTGCTGGTCGAGCACTTCCACAGCTACGGCCGGCAACCGAATGGCAGGATCTTTGCAACGGACACGGAGGCCAACTCCATCAAGGTGGCCCGCGCGGGAGTGTACTCCGAGTCGGATCTGGAGGGCGTGTCCGCAACGCGGCTGCAGCACTTCCTGCAACGCCACGGGACCAACCGCTACCACGTGAGTGCCGCACTGCGTGATTGTGTCGTGTTTGCCAGACACGATCTCGAGAATGATCCACCCCTGTCCCGGTTGGACTTCGTGAGCTGTCACAATGCCTTCACACGGCTGGCGCCGGAAAGCCGGACGAAGCTGTATTCTCTGTTGCATTTTGCACTAAATGAGGGCGGTCACCTGCTACTGGGACCCGCCGAGACATTCACTCCCTCGGTTGACCTGTTTCAGCCTGTGGACGTGGAGGGCTATATCTACCGGCGCCTCGGTGAGGCGCACCAGCCCATCCCCCTGAATGTGCTCGCGGACTCGGTTGAGGCGGCGCACAACGTGCACGAATCGTTCTCGTGGCCGGACAGGATGGCGCGCCGCCGCGCCGGTTCCATTCCCACGGAAGAGGAATTCCAATCCGCGCACGAAGACCTGGTGACCTCGCGCGAGACGCTGCTGTCGCTGAACGAGGAACTGGCGGCCATCAACAGTCAGCTGGCGGCCAAGGTGGCCGAGCTCGAAGGGGGACGGCACAACAGGGCCGATCTGCTGTGCGCGACCAACATCGCCGTCCTGTTCCTGGACGCGGAGCTGCGGATCGAGAGGTTCACACCCCCGGCCGCCGTGCTGCTGAGCCTTTGTGACAGCGACCTGGGTCGGCCCTGGACCGCCGTGGCGCGGGGATTCGATGAGCAACTGGCCATTGATGCCCAGCTCACGATTGAGACCCGTACCCCGATCGAGAAGAACGTCCGGACTCATCACCACAAATGCTACCTGCGCCGCGTACAGGTCTACCGGGCGGAGGGGGCAAGCGTGGGCGGGGTTGTGGTCACTTTCGTGGACATCACCCGGCAGGTCGAAGCCGATGCGCAGTTGCGGCGCTTCGCAGCGATGTTGCGAGATTCCTCGGACGCCATCGTGGTGATGGACTTTGGCGGCCGCATCGTTGCCTGGAACCGGGGAGCGCAGCGACTCTACGGGTACACGCAGGGCGAGGCCTTGAAGCTCAACGTGCGTGACCTGATGACCGGCGACCGGCTCGACTCCACCCTGGAAGTCATGCGGCGCGTGGCTCGCGGCGAAGCGATGCCGGCCTTTGATACTCAACGCCGCACCCGCGAGGGTCGGATGGTGGATGTTTCCGCGACGCTTGCCTTGCTGTTTGATTCTGCCGGAAATCCCGAGTCGCTGGCCGCGACGGAGCGCGACATCACGGCACGCCGGCGTGCGGAGGATGAGACTCGCATGTTGAATGCACGGCTGGAGCAGAGGGTGGCCGAACGCGCCGCCGAGCTGCAACACAGCGAAGAGCAGATTCGGGCGATTCTGGATGCGACGGCGGATGCGGTTGTGACCATCGACATCCTGGGACGGATTGCCACATTCAACCGCGCTGCCGAACGCATTTTCGGATACGCAGCAAGCGAAGTCATCGGCGAGAATGTCACCATGCTGATTCCCCCCCAGGAGCGGGTTGGCCGTTACGGTTACAAAGCCACGGCGGCGCGTTCCTATGCCTCGCGTCTCATCGGCCGCAGCCACGAGATCTCGGGCCGGCGCAAGGACGGCAGCATCTTTCCCATCCAGCTCAGTGTGAATTCGGTCGAGGGCCGCGACCTGTTCGTGGGCGTTGCCCGCGACATGACCGAGCACAAGGCGCTGCAGAAAGAGATCATCGACGTTGCGATGCTCGAGCAACGCCGCATAGGCCAGGAGCTGCACGACGGCACTCAACAGGAGCTCACCGGACTCGGGCTGCTGGCGGCCAGTCTTGCGGAATCCCTGAGCCGCAACAATGCGGCCACGGCCAGCCAGGTGGCGGGCCGGGTGGCCAGGGGCATCGAGCTGTGCAATCAGCGGGTCCGCTCACTCGCCCGGGGCATGGTCCCGGTTCCCATCGATCGGGATGGGCTGATGACGGCGCTTGCGGAGCTCGCCCGTCAGACCACGGAAATCCATGGCATCCCCTGTGGGTTTGAGTGTCCGTCGCCGGTTGAGCTCGATAACGACAATGAGTCGACGCATCTGTACCGCATCGCGCAGGAAGCGGTCAGCAATGCCACCCGCCATGCCAAAGCGAGCGCCATCTGGATCCGTCTCGAGCAGGTCGACGGCCGGCTGGTCCTGGAAGTGCAGGACACCGGAATCGGACTGCAGGCAGCGGCCAACAGTGGCAAGGGTGTGGGTCTGCGGCTCATGGAGCATCGGTGCGCCATGATCGGCGGCAATTTTGCCATCGACCCCCGGCCGGAGGGTGGCACCTGTATCGTGTGCTCGGTGCTGCGGCCGGAAGGACAGCTGAGTTGAGCATGGAGCCCAGAGCGGTGGGACCAGGGCGCGTCAGTATCGCGATCGTCGACGATCACCCCCTCGTGCGCGAAGGGCTCTCAGCCCGGATCTCCGCGCAACCTGACATGGAGGTATGCGGCGAGGCCGATGACATCGAGTCGGCGTTGGAGCTGGTTGTGACCAAGCGCCCCTCGCTGGTCATCGTGGATATTGCCTTGCGGGATGGACACGGGATCGACCTGATCAAGCGAATCGTGGCCGCCGGCGTGCATACGCGCATGCTGGTGGTCAGCGCCTATGACGAATCGCTGTTTGCAGAGCGGGCCCTGCGCGCCGGCGCGCTGGGCTACATCAACAAGCAGGAGTTGCAGGGCAAGGTCGTCGAAGCGCTGCGTACCGTGTTGCGTGGCGAGCGCTATCTGAGCTCCGCGATGGCACAGCGCCTCATTGCGCAGGCCATCGGCAGCAAAGCCGCTCAGGGCGGCACCGAAGCGCTCACCGATCGCGAGCTGCAGATCTTTCAGCTGGTGGGTCGCGGCAAGAGCACCCGTGAAATTGCCCACGAGCTGAATGTCAGCGTGCACACAATCGACTCACATCGCGAGCACATCCGCGCGAAGCTGGATTTGCGCAACGGCACGGAGCTCATTCAGCGCGCGGTGCAATGGCACATTGAAAACGGGTGAGCCACAAAGGGCCACTTCCGTGGCCCTTTGTGGATTCGGGTGGTTCAGGTCTTGCTGCCCATGGTCTGCATGCCCTGGCCGATCGACTTGATGGCGTTCGAGAACGCATCCGAGAGCATTCCAAACAGCTGCGAGTGGGCCTGGAATTGGGCCATGACCGTCTGGAACTGCTGTGCGCCGCTGGAGCTGCTGTCTCCCGACAGGCTGCTCAACTGGTTGCTCTCGTTGACGAGATTCTGCGCCATCGTGCCCAGGGCCTGGCCCATGGCCTTCGCAATGGCCTCCAGCCAGCTCTCGCCGTCGCCACCGCCGCTGCTCCCACCGGCCTGCTGCTGCCCCTTGGCTCCCAGCGCAATGGTCATCTTGGTGATCGAGTCGGTGAGGTTCTGCGAGGTCGGAGCCAGGTTGCCGTTGCGGAAGCCGGAATCGAGCACCGAATGCGTAGCCGGTGAGTCCCCGCTCGGCAGACCGCTGGTGTGAGTGAAGGTGGCGGTAAATGTGTTGACCGCGGCGTCGCGGGTCTGGCCGGTAATTCCCATCTGGGTGAGGGAATTTTTGAAGGCCGTGACGGCTGTCTGCGTCACCGCCTGCCGACCCGGGGTCAGGAGCGCCGACGAAGGGTTCGCGAGCGACACCGTCAGATCGATCGGCAGCGGCATTGTGTTGATGTTGACGTGGAACGACATCGTTTTTCCTCCTGTAAACGCCCGGTCGGACAGGGGCGAGCATCCGCCTTGCGAAGGGTTAAATCAGCCCGTGCGAACCCTAGCTAGGGTTCTCCCGAGTGCGCCGGGACTTCGGCGGCCGCAGAGGCAACGCTCTGTACCGGTTGACCCCGTTGCCACGATTCGGCCAGGGCTCCCAGCCGCTGCCGGGTCTGCCGGGTAAATGCGCCTTCAATGCCGGACAGGTCGGCTGCAATCTTCAGTGGATACAACTGCCGCGCGGCGCGGCTGTGGTTGAACAGCTCCACGAGCGTAACAACACACGTTCGGTATGTGGACTCAGACAAGTAGGGACGATGCGTGCGTTGACAGAACCAGACCGTCAGATACGCGAGCGGATCCAGCTGTCTGCGGGGTGCTACCCCCATGGAGTTGCCGGGCAGCATTCCAGCATGCAGCGACTGTTGGGACGCCCAGAAGCGCGTCGCGCCCCACGATGTGAGTACACCGCTCGGGACGTTCCCACGTCGGAGTCCCAACGCGACAGCATCGGCAAGACGCTGTTTTGCGACAGAGTCGGGACCGTCGCCGATCATGAGCAACAGTTTCAAAAATCCGGGGTAGCCGTGGTCACCGAATCGACGGCACAGCAGGTTGAGGACCGCGAGGCTGCGCTCCTCGTCGTCGCTGACCTCGAGGAAGGCACTCAACCGCTGCGCGGACTCGCGCCACGGCCGGGCGAGTTGTGAGTCGTCGGGCACGGGGTTAACGCAGGGGACTGAAGATGTGATCCGCCCAATCCTGGGCCGATGCCCCCGCTTCGGGGTGATCGACGTCGGATGCACAGGTCCCGCGAACATCCAGAACCAACAGATCTTCCGCCGGGTCGCGTGGTGCCGACGACGCTGACAACGTTGTCGGGACGAGGTTTGCGCCAGCGGTGGGACTATTGGCCGAGAGGGCTTGGCCAGTGTCAGCCGCGCGCAACCAAGTATCGAGCGCGGCGACACCCGATAGATCCGGGGCGACCTTCATCGGAAGGATCATAGCGTCGGCGCGCGCTGACAGTCAGTTAGGGAAAACCCTTGGGTCGGAAAAAATACGGCTCTGGCTATACTGAATCATGGCAAAAGAGCAGGGGGCTGAGCAGACCGAGAAGCCGACGCAGAAGCGCCTGCAGGACGCCCGGCGCGACGGGGATGTTCCCAAGAGCAGGGAGGTTACCAGCACGCTGCTGGTGTTATGTTGGCTCGTGATGGCATGGCTGGTCTTCCCCCTGGTATCCCGGCAGATCGGTACTCTGATGCAACATAGTCTGCAGGCGGTCAGTCAGCCGGGCGCCGATCCTCCGTCCGCGCTTCTCATGGAGGCGGTCCGGACGATGCTGATCGTCCTGCTGCCGCTGCTGCTGGCCGCCTCATCGGTGGGGCTGCTGAGTGAGTTTCTCCAGGTGGGCGGCTTGTTTGTGCCGAAGCGGGTCCTGCCCCGCAGCGAGCGCCTGAATCCGGTCGAGGGACTGCAGCGCCTGTTTGCCCAGGAGAATTGGGTCGAGGTGCTGAAGTCCGTGCTGAAGACGGCCGCCCTGATCGCGATATTCGTGCTCGTGCTGTTGCGGGTCCTGCCGGAGATATTGCGTCTGCCGTACGGCGACGCACACGCCATCGCCACGGCTCATTGGGATGCATTCCTATGGGTCGGTGTCTGGACAATCGCTGTCTTCGCGTTGATTGCAGCGGTGGATGCCGCGTATCAGCGGTTTGTATTTACCAAGCGGCTGCGGATGAGCCGGCGGGATATCCGCCGCGAGCTACGCGACACCGAGGGGGATCCCTTCGTCAAGGGCCGGCGCCGGCAGCTCCACCAGGAGTGGGCGCAACAGAACATGTTGGAGGCGGTCCGCCGGTCGAATGCCGTGGTGGTCAATCCGGAGCACATTGCCATCGCCATACTGTATGAGCCGGGAACCACCGAGTTGCCGGTGGTCACTGCGAAAGGCGAGGACTATACGGCGCAGTTGATTCGGGAGGCGGCTGAGGAGGCCGGGGTGCCGATCATGCGCAACGTCGAGCTGGCGCGGGGACTGCACGAAGCGGTGGGACTCGATGAATACGTCAAGGCGGAGTTTTTCCAGGCCGTGGCCGAGCTGTTGCGCTGGGCCGAGGCGTACCGCCGCAGGCGGTCATGACAACACGGGCCGCAGGCGGTGATGACAACAAGGGCCGCAGACGTACGTTGATTACAACAAGGGCCGCAGGACGTTGAGCAAGCCGCGGTTGCTGAGCAGGTGGCGGGTGATGACTTCCACGAAAGTGCCCAGTGAAAGCAGCACGATCCAGGTGGCCACCCAGGCTTTCAACGGCAAGGTCAGCGAGAACACATTCAACTGCTGGGCGTAACGGTTCACCAGCCCGAGCGACAGGTCCAGGAGGGACAGCACGACCAGCGCCGGCGCGGACAGCAGCAGTGCCAGGGTGAGAAGCGCGGCGAAGTCGTCAATGATCAGGGTTTCGCCCAGGCGGGCCGCGTGAGGCAGCAGACTGGTGATGGGCCACAACACGTAGCTCTTCATCAGCAGTCCCAGGAACAGCGTGAAAGCGCCGGTCGTCATGAACAGCCATCCGGACAGCTGGGTGAGGAGTTGTCCGGTCAGGGAGGTCTCGTGACCCTGCAGGGGGTCGACGGTGGCAGCGAAGTTGCTGCCGACCTTGGTATCAATCAGGTTGCCCGCCGCGCTCACCGCCCAGAATACCGATGAGAACAGGAATCCAAACAGGGTGCCGATGAACAGCTCCTTCACCACGAGCAACGGCCACAGCACCTGCAGGCCGTTGACGGGTTGCACGGCGGTGGCGCCGGCGACCGGGTAGATGAGAATGGCGAGGCTGACAAAGAAGCTGTTGCGGGCCATGGAAGGCATATTCTGGCTGGTCAGCAGCGGCAACATGAGAAATGCGGCCACGATGCGCGGCAGGGTCAGCGCGATCGCACCCGCGGTCGCGCCCAGGTGATCGAACGCGTTCACTGCCGGGTCATCAGGGGGAAGCCCAGGAACAACCGGTCCGCAAAGTGATACAGGCTGGAGCCGATGAGCGCGCCGCTCAACAGCAGGGCCAGGCACACGCTGATGAATTTCAACGCGTAGGCGGTGGTCTGCTCCTGTAGTTGCGTAGCCGCCTGCAGAAAGGCTACCAACAGGCCCACGATCGAGGCGGCCACGATGGGTGGCGCCGACAGCGCCAGCACCAGCCACAGGGCTTCGCGGATGAGTTGGACAATCTGTGCGTGCATGTCCGGTGACTACCGATAGGTCAGAATGAGGCCGTGGACGAGCTTCGCCCAGCCGTCCAGGAACACAAACAACATGAGCTTGAAAGGCAGCGACACCGTGGTGGGCGACAACATCATCATGCCGAGGGCCAGCAGGATATTGGCCACGATCAGGTCGATGACCAGGAAGGGGAGGAAGATGAGAAACCCGATCTGGAAGGCGGCCGTGAGCTCGGTCACGGTGAAGGCCGGGACCACGACCATATAGTCGTCCGGCCCGATCTGTGCGGGCTCCTTGGGCAGCAGTTGCCGCGCCGTGTGAAGGAAGAATGCTCGTTCGCCGTCGCTCGAGTGTTTCACGAGGAAGGCGCGTAGCGGCTCCTTTCCCGTTGAAACGAGCTCGATCAACTGGCGTGCATCGACGGCTTTCTGCGGTGCAGTGGCGGTGTGTTGTTCGATGCTGCTGTAGCTGTCCAGCAGCACCGGGTACATGATGTAGATCGACAGGATGATGGCCATCCCGTTGATCACCACGTTGGGCGGCACCTGCTGCAGGCCGAGCGCATTGCGCAGGAGACTCAACACCACCACGATCTTGGTAAACGAGGTCACCATCACGGCCACGAACGGCGCCAGTGCGAGGCCGACGACTGTGACCAGGATGACCCCGGGACTGAGACTACCGAAGTCCATCAGTCTCGAGCGCGAGCAGTTGCACGCCGAGCACGTCTCCCACCGCCACCAGTTCTCCGTGACCCACGCGTGTGCCATTGGCTCTGATCACCACACGCACCGTGTCCAGGCTGTTGGGCAGCTCGAACACATACCCGGGCTTCAAGGAGGCCAGCTCCCCGAGCGACAGGGCCAGGTTGCCCAGGTCGAAGTCCAGGCTGACCGGAATGTGGTCCGCCGCGCCGGCTGCATTGGGATCTGACATGATCAACTCCAGGGTGGAATTCGGGGGTGCCGGGGTCGCAAGGAGGCGTGTCCCGTCGTAAGTCGCGCTCCAGGTCCGCAATCGCGTGCTGCCGCGTGCACCCACCAGCGACACCTGCAGATTTCGCCAACAGCCCGTGCGATCACCGAGAATGAGCACATCGCCCATCTCGGATGCACGCAACACGCCGAGCGGAAATGAGATGCCTCGCAGCTCAACGCGTAGTGGCCCGCGTAATTTGAGCCACGGGGCGATAGTCGGTGCGGACCGCTGCCATCCCGGAAAGGAGGCGAGTCGTGCAACCATGGCCGGCGACAAACTCACACAGCCCGTGGTTTTGCGACCATCGGCCGTGGTAGCGGAAAATTCCAATGCCTCGTTCGCGTCGGATTCCGACGGAATGCCGTCTATCAGTGCGCTCGGCATGAGCGGCTCGCGCAGTATCCGCCCCAGGCCTTCCAACAATCCGCTGTGCGCCAGCGCCCACGCGAGCAGGCGTGATTCACCGGTGAAGTCCCACCACTCGCGTTCCCCGAGCCGCTCGCACCAGCCATCGTTGGTAATGATCAGCGACAGCTTCTCGTGTACCCCGTCGAGAATGGCTGCGGGTGGCGACAGGCTGCCGGCAGGACCGAAGCGCCACGTGGTCTGCGGAGTGCCGTCGAGAGTGAGGAATTCCCGGTTCTGAAACAGATCGCGCAGCGCGCGGGCCGCATCCGGCGCCAGCCGGCGCAGGCGCCGGCTCAGTGCCTGTTGTTCCGTGTACTCGAAGAACAGCGTCTCGTTAGCGGTAGCCAAGGTACACTTTGACGAGGTCCGGCAGGTTGCGGACCCCGAGTTTGGACATGAGACTGGCTCGATGCAGCTCCACGGTCTTGGTGCTGATGCCGAGAATGTCGGCAATGCTCTTGTTGAACTTGCCCGCGACCACCAACTCGATGACCTGGCGCTCGCGGCGGGTCAGAACCGACAGCCGGGAGTCGGGCTCCGTGACTGAGCCCGTGTCACGGGACTGCTGTGGGGGCTCCTCGACAGAAGCGAGCCGGATGGCCTGGATCAGCAGGCGTGCCTCAAAGGGCTTCTCGATGAAGTCGACCGCGCCCCGGCGCATCGCTTCCACGGCTAGGGGAACATCGGCGTGCGCGGTCACAAAGATCACTCGCAGGGACTGCTCGCGCCGCTGCAGCTCCTCCATCAAAACGAGCCCGCTCATCTGCGGCATGCGGATGTCGCTCACGACACAGGCGCCCGCTCGGGGTGCCGGCTCGCGCTCCAGTTGTGCCAGCAGTGCGGCACCGGAATCGAAGCCGCGCACGTCAATGAAGGCTGTCTCGAGCAGCAACGATGTCGAGCGCCGAAATGGCTCGTTGTCATCGACGAGGTAAGCGATGGGTGCCGCCGGTCCGTTTGCGGGCACCGGCTGCGTCATGCCGCGTCTGCCTGCGGGAGGGTGAACGCAAACACGGAGCCACCTGACTCAGCGCGTTCGAAGTACAGCTGGCCGCCGTGGAATTCAACAATGGAGCGGCAGATGGCGAGCCCGATTCCCATCCCTTGCGGCTTGGTGGTGAAGAAGGGTGTGAACAGCTGCGCCTCATCGCAGGCCGGTACGCCCGGCCCCTGGTCGACGACTCGCACGACGACCCTGCATTCCGCCTCTCGCCGCGCGCTTATGGTAAGAGCGCGTTGTGCAGGGCGCGTCGTGCGCATCGCTTCGACACCGTTCCTCACCAGGTTGGTCAACACCTGCTCGATCATGATGCGATCGACGAGTACCGCCGGCAGATCCGGCACGAGCTCGACGATGATGCGGGCGCGGTATTTCTGAGCATCAACCTGTTGCAACTGGACTACATGATCGATCAGCGACGGCAGGGCCAGCACCTCGCGCCGTGGCTCGCGCGTTCTCACAAACTCCCTGATCCGGGCCACCACCGCGCCCGCCTGCTCTGCCTGCTCGAGCGCGAGATCCAACGCCTGGCGCAATGGCTGGGGGTTCTCGCCACCGCGCGCCAGCATCGTGCGCGCTGCGGACAGGCAGTTCACGATAGTGGCCAGCGGCTGGTTGATTTCGTGGGCCAGCGTCGTGGTCATCTCTCCCACCGACATGGCTCGCGAGCTGCTCAGCAACTGCTCCTGCAGGGCCCGTTGTTGTCTCGAGGTCTCCATGCGTTCTGTGAGGTTCTGGGCACTCAACAGTGTCCAGCGACCCTCCTGATGATTCCTCAACACCGACCACTGGAAGGCGTACCAACGGCTGCTGCGGGGACAGAATACCTCCAACCGCTGAGCTTCCGGGATGTCCTCCAGCGGCGACACGTCGGCGGCAAGAAGCGCCGGGGCGAGGCACACGGGCTCAAACAGCTGCTCAAACTCGGCCCGCGAGTTGGGCAGCTCGCCGAACTCGCGCCGGAATGCCGGGTTGGCCAGCAGCAGCCCATCGCTCGCGCGGTCGAACACCGCGCATGGTGTGGGCAGGCTGTCGCAAACTGCCTGCAGGGCCTGGTCGAAAGTGTTCACACTCGTTTCGGGTTCTGTGTTACCAACATTGCTATCCTACTGTACGGCGCGTACGCGTGAGGGGTGAACAGATGAACAGTGTTTCGCGGAGGCAACACGATGGACGCGGGTGAGACGGGTGCGTTATATCCAACGGTTGTGTCACTCGTGCTCGTGTTGGGTGCGGCGGCGGCGGCGGCGGTGTTCCTGAGACGCTGGAAGGGGAGCATCGGCAGGAGCACGGGGCCGATGCAGTTGCGCCACGTGATTGCGCTCGGACCGCGCGAGCGGTTGGCGCTGGTTAAAGTTGGCTCGAGATTTCTCGTGGTCGGTGTCACAGCAGCCGGGATCAGCGCAGTGGCCGAGTTTACGGATGAGTCGCTGGAGGCCGAGGATACGGCGCCGGAAGAGGTGCGACCTTAGGCCGCCTGGGGTTATTACTAGGTGCGCGTCGCGCGAGCGGAATGTTACGGTCAACCCTGGATTGGGGAGATATGTAGTGAAGGGGATCGGGATCGGTGCATGGAGGATTGGATTGCCGATGCTGCGCGCGCCGCGCAGCGCCAGCGACCTCCTGCTCGCAGCCGGCGTGATGGCCATTGTCGCGCTGATGATCCTGCCCATCCCGCTGGTCGTCATCGATATCCTCGTAGCCGCCAACGTGTTGTTCGGAGTGGGCCTGCTGTTGTTGGCCATCCACATTCCCGGTCCCACCGCGTTCGCGAGCTTTCCCAGCGTTCTGTTGTTGACCACATTGTTCAGGCTGTCGCTGTCCATCGCGATCACGCGCCTGATTCTTCTGGATGCCGACGCGGGCCACATCATCGAGACCTTCGGGCAACTGGTGGTGGGTGGCAACCTGGTGGTGGGTATCGTCGTCTTCCTGATTATCACCGTCGTGCAGTTCATCGTGATCGCCAAGGGCGCGGAGCGGGTAGCCGAGGTCGCCGCCCGCTTCACGCTCGATGCCATGCCCGGCAAGCAGCTGTCTATTGATTCGGACCTGCGCTCCGGGCTGATTGACAAGGACGAGGCGCGCCGGCGACGCCGCCACATCGAGGTGGAAAGTCAGCTGCATGGCGCGTTGGACGGTGCCATGAAGTTCGTCAAGGGCGATTCGATCGCCGGCATCGTCATCATCATCATCAACATACTCGGCGGCCTGACTATCGGCGTGTTGCAGCGGGGCCTGCCGCTGGGTGATGCCGTCCAGACTTACAGTATTCTCACGATCGGCGACGGCCTGGTGGGCCAGATTCCGGCGTTGTTATCCGCGATCGCGGCGGGGCTGATTGTGACCCGCACGGCGGGTGAGGATCTCGATGAGCACCTGGGCGGGTCGATTGCCCGTGAGCTGCGGCGGTATCCGCGCGTCGTTATGACGGGTGGCGTGCTGGCTTTCCTGCTTGCGCTCGTTCCCGGATTCCCGTGGCCGGTATTTCTCGCTTTCGGGGTGGCGATGACCGGCGCGGCCCTGTGGGCACGCCGGCACGATTCGGCGGCGGTGCGCAGCTTGCTCACCCGGGCCGGAGTTTCGTTGCCCGCCGCGCCCGGACCGGTTGTCACTTCAAACGGTCGGGATCTGGAACCTTTGCCGGAGTTGGTCCTGGAGATCGCGCCCGCGCTCCAGTCTGACAGTCTCGGGACTGTTGCCATCGCGGCCGTCGATGCGGTGCGCGAGGAGTTTGGGGCGCCGATCGCAAACCCGGTGGTGCGGGTCAATCACCGGCTCACAGGCAATTCCTTTCGGCTCACGAGCTTTGGCGTCGCGATCGGGGAAGGTGAGTTGCCGGCGGGTGCGGCGGACAGCCGCCTTTCGCAGGTACTGGGGCGTTCCCTGCGGCGCCAGCTCGCGCAGTTCGCGGGAATTCAGGAAACCTCCAACCTGCTGACGCGCTGGTCGCGGGACTATCCGGACCTGGTGAAGGAGATGCTGCGGGCGGCGGCTCCGCAACGCGTGTCCGAGGTCCTGCGGCGCCTGTTGGAGGAGGGAATCCCCATCCGTCAGTTGCGGGACATCTTCGAGGCCATCACCGACGTCTGTGCCCGGGAACGGGACGTCGTGTTGGCTACTGAATTCGTGCGGGTCGCGTTACGCCGCCACATTACACAGCGGTATGTCGGTGCGGACCGGTCGATCAGTGCGTTGATTGCGCATCCGGAACTGGAAGATACCTTGCGCCAGGCGGTGCGTGCCGCCGGTCAGCCCGGACAGGTGTCCGTCGATCCGCAGCTGTTGCAGCGGGTCAGCGGGGAGATTGGGGCCGTCCGCAATGAGATCGGTGCTGCGTTTGAACGGGTGGTGATGTTGTGTTCCATGGATGTGCGCCGACATCTGCGCAAGATCACCGAGGCGGAGTATTTCGAATTGCCAGTACTGTCATTTCAGGAATTGAGCGGTGACGTGCCCGTCATACCGGTTGGACAGGTGCGTGGGTAGACGGCCGCTGCTCGGCGCCCTGCTGTCGCTGCTTGCAGTGCCGGCGCTGGCTGCCCCGATTCCCTTCTCCGTTGAGAAGGTTTCCTACGACTTGCAGGGTGAGACGCTGAAGGGTTTTCTGCAGCGTCTCTTTGACGACCTGGGAATTGCCGTCACGTTGAGTCCGGCTGTGCAGGAGGAGTCCGGCACTCTCAACGGACCGCGCTCGGGAATGGCCGCTGCGGTGTTCAAGAGCATCGCAGACTCCAACGGGCTGGTTGCCTATTACGATGGCAGCGTCGCCTTCATCTATAAGACGCGTGAGCTGTCGAGCCGCTATTTCGAGATCGACCCGGCGCGTGTGGATGCGTTTCGCGAAGCGACCGTCGGGTTCGGTTTGCCGGACGCCAACGATACACTGCAGATCAAAGCTGCCACCGGTGTCGTTACCGCAAGGGGAACACCGCGGTTCCTGGATCAACTGGCGCAACTGAGCTCCGCACTGCGTCGCCCGCGCGCTGCAGCTGCCGCCACCCCTCGCATGACCTTGCGATTCATTTCACTGAAGTATGCATGGGCGGCCGACACTACCTTCACGGTGGGTAATCAACGGACTGTGGTCCCCGGTGTGGCTACGATTCTCAATCAACTGTTGGGAGAGGCTGATACGGGTGGTTCTACCGTGCTGCCGCCGGCGGTGTCGGGGTTGCGGGGAAAAGGTCTCGCAGCCTTGGGTAATCGACTCAGTGCCGCTGGCCAGGGTGGCGGCTACGGTTCTGCCATGGAGTCTGACGACTCCTCGCAGCCGGCCCCGGCATCGAGGCCCGCGTTCCGCGCCGCCGTTGAGGGCGGTGATACACCGCGGATCGTCGCCGATCCCTATCGAAACGCACTGATCATTCGGGATACGCCCGAGCGGCTGGCGGCTTACGAGGAGCTGGTGCGCAAGCTGGATGTCGAGAGCCAGATCATTCAACTCGACGCCACTGTCATCGACATCGACAAGACCCGCATCCGGCAGTTGGGCATCGACTGGACTTATCAGCACGGCAATACGGGAGCGGCTTTCGGGGGCGGCATACATCCAGTGGATGGCATGCTGAATCTCGCCGGTCTGCAGGTGAACAGCATCATTACCGATGCTTCGACGTTTACGGCGCGGATCAACGCCCTCGAGCAGGAGGGCGTGACCAACATCGTGCAGCGGCCGCAGGTTGTCACTCTCAATGATGCCGAAGCGGTGATCGAGAGCACTCAGTCGGTATATGTCCCCGTTTCAGGCGCATTCGATGAGGATCTCTTCGGTGTGGTGGCGGGTACGGTGTTGCGAGTGACACCCCACATCATCGTGGACAACGGTCGGCAGCGCATCCGGCTGCTGGTCACCATCGAAGACGGGAATATCCAGGTCACCAATCAGCCGACTACGGGCACCAACGGCCAGACACTGAACCAAGCGGTGCCTTCTGTAGTGCGCAACGCGGTCAATACCCAGGCGATCATCGACGTGGGGCAGGGACTGCTGCTGGGTGGGTTGAATCGCCGCGAGAACACGCGCACGACCTCGAAGATCCCCCTGTTGGGCAGCATTCCCCTGCTGGGACGGTTGTTTCGCAGCGACGTTACCAAGCATGACACGACCGAGCGGCTGTTCCTGATCTCGCCACAGATCATCGCGGCGACGGCCGCGACTTTGAGCACGCCGCTGACCGCACCATTGAAACCATGAGGGGGCCACATGGAATCTGATGTGTTGGCGCTGCGGATCACGACCGGACTGCACCAGGGGGGCGTGATTCGGCTGGATACCGCCGACCTGCTGGTGATCGGCTCGAGCGACGACTGCGATGTGATCCTGGCAGACGCCGGGGTGGCGGCCCATCACTGCGTTCTGCAGAAGCAGGGCGACCGATTCTTGCTGCGGACGATTGAGGGTGCCACGGGTGTTGGGGGACAGGCGCAGATTCCCGGCGTCACGATTTTTGTAGGGCCCGGAGTGCCTGTGACTGTGGGTAGCGCGGCGTTGGAGATAGTCAGCACTGCCCCGGTGGTTGCGCCACCGCCGGTCCCGGCCACCGAAGTGCCGTTGCCGCGGCGGTGGAGTATGACGGTTGCACTGGGCGGACTCGTTGCAACAGTCTTCGCTGTTCTCGCCGCCTCATTCGAAATCAGCGCGCACTCCACTCAAGGGACTGCGGAGCACGATGTTCCGGTGGTCGTGACTACAGCGCGATCCGGCGCGGCGATCGCGCACGACGTCGCTGAGGTGTTGCGCCTCTCAGGCATCAACTGCGAGGCCCAGTACAACGGCGATGGCACTGTGACTGTGAGCGGACATCTCGGTGATCCGCAATCCTTGTCGGCCATCGTCAAGTCCCGGGCCATCCGTGAAATCGTCGGATTGAAGCGCGTCATGGCGGTCAACCTGGATCACGCCGGCAGAGGCGCCAATCCAGCCGTTGACGGCACACGGATCGTTTCGGTGGTTGCGAGTGCCGACCCCTATGTTGTTACCGCCGACGGATCCCGTTACTACGTCGGCGCTTCTTTGCCCCAAGGCGGCAAGCTCGCCGGAGTGAAGGAAGGCGAGGTACTGGTCGAGCGCGACGGCCACACCGAGCACTGGAAGCTTGCAGATCCCCTGCGCGCGGATGGCGAATTCAGGCCGACCGGCAATTTACGCTGATGAAGGAGAGCTCATGACTACCATCTACTCGGTAATGTATCCGACCCAGACACCCACTGGGACCACCGGTACGACCAACTCGACGACCCAGACCTCATCAACCCAGGCAACCTCGTCCTCACAGCTCCTGTCGCGCAACATTTCGCTGAGCGCGGCCGGCAGTCCGAGCGCTGCCGACACCAAGTCCTGGTACGAAGCAATGGCCAAGGCCTGGGGCCAGGCGTTGAATCAGCAGGCTCAGGTCATTACTCAGTTGTCCGACCAGGTGAGCAACGCAGGTCAGGATCAGCCCTCGCAGGTCACCCAACTGACAGCCGAGTCCATGAGGTTCTCATTCCTGGCGACGAATGCTTCCACCGCGACGACGAGCGTGGGTGAGGCGTTGCAGACGCTGGGTCGCAAGCAGTAAGGCCGCGTCATGGACGCTATCGCCACACTGGCTTTCGAGTTGGAGCCGACCTCGCCCGCGCTCGCGAGTGTGGGTCATTCACCTGCCTCGGGCGGCGCCTCTGTTTTTGAGGTGGCGCAGTTCGATGCTGCGTTTGCAGCGGCCGGAAATACGACACCCGCGGCTCCCGCGACGGGACACACCATGCACGTATCCGGGAGCGAGTCGCAAGGCTTCCGGACGGTCATGTCCGCCTTTGAAAATCTGAACGGCCACGCAGAATCCCTCGGGGCGAAGGCACTTCAGATGACCCATGGGCAAATGCGGCCGTCGGACATGCTCATGATGACCCTGAAGGCGCAGGAGTTCCTGTTCCATTGCGAGATGACTTCGAATGTGGCCAACCGCACATCCGAGGGTGTTCAACAATTGTTCCGCGAGCAGAGCTGAGGACGACGCATGCAGCGCCCGTACCTGCTGTTACTGGTGTTGGCTGCGAGCAGTCTCGCCGGCTGCAGTCGCAGTCCCCTGTACAGTGATCTCACGGAGACGCAGGCCAACGAGGTCCAGGCCGCGTTGCTGTTGGAACACATCGATGCGCAGAAAACCCCGCTGACCAAGAGCAAGGGTTGGTCGATCGAGGTGGCGCACGATGAAATTCCCAAAGCGATGGCGGTCCTGGGTGCTGCCGGCTTGCCGCGGCAGGCGTTGCGTACCCTGGGCGACGTCTTCCCCAAGGAGAGCTTCGTTTCCTCACCACTGGAAGAGCGCGCCCGATATATCTTTGCACTGTCCCAGGAAGTGCAGCAGACGTTGATGCAACTGGACGGAATCGTGGACGCCCGGGTCCACATTGCGCTGCCCGAACGCAGCCTGTTGGATGACAAACCCCAGTCGGCGTCGGCGTCCGTCGTCATCATCGAGCGCCCGGGCGCCAATCTCGAATTGCGTGAAACCGACATCAAGGCAATCGTCACGGATGGCATCGAAGGATTGAAGGACATCAATCGTGTCACAGTGAAATTCTTTACCCGGCACGCTGCGACGGGAGTTGCCACCGCTGCAGTGCTCAATGAGCCGCCGGTGGCCGCGAGGTGACTCGTGTTTCTGCCGGAAGATGCCGAGATCTGGTTTAACGTCCAGGTTGAGACCCTCAAGCGGGTGCACTCCAGCTGGTTGCCCGGGGTGCCCATCGACTTGCTGACCCAGGCGCGCAAGCTCGCGCTCGGACGCCGCTGGCTGGCGAAGCGTCTGTCTACCGTGAGCCCCGTGTTGTTCGGACTGCCCATGGAGATGGATTCGGAAGGGGTAGCGAGACTGAAGGCTGCGGCCTGGCTGGCACCGCTCGTTGCCGATCCCCTGGAGTGCGCGCTCGAGTTGGGCTCGCTCGCCATGGCACCGACTCTGCGCACGCTGGTCAACCGTCCCGAAGTGGTGAAGATTCGCGGGGCACTCGGGCCGGAGCGGTATGCGCGAGTTCTCTCTTCTCCTTTGGCACCGGCACAACCGCCGCCTGAGTTGGCCAGTGGGTTAGCCAGTGAATTGGCCAGTGAGTTAGATATGGTGGAGCGACTGATTCGTTGTGGCGCGGCGGAGTTCGCGGGCCTGGCGGATTCGCTGCATCCGGCCTGGGGCGAAAGTGTCCGTCTGACTTATGAGCGCTCATGGTGGTTTGACGCCTGCTCGCCCAGTCTGAGCGTGACCGCTGCCGAAACCTGCCTGCGTGTGGGAGTGTTGCATTGACTGCGATTGCCATAACCGATTCAGAGCCCATCCTCACGGCGATTGCCGGACAGCGCATTCCGCGACGCGCCTGGGGGGAAGTCACCCAGCTGAACAATCTGCTGAGCGAGGCCAGCCGCATCCTGCAATCGGCCAAGCGCCAGGCGGAGCTCCTGCAGCGCCGGGCTTATTTCGATGGACGGGCAGCAGGCCTGGCGCATGCGCAGTCGGAAGCCATCAAGCATGTGCTGGAGGCGCAAAGGCAGGCGCGTGAGCTGGTGGCGGCCTCGGAGTTGCGTATTGTGGAGCTGGCGGTGTCGATTGTTGCGCGAATCGCTCCGCGCCTCGACCAGGGAGAGCTCGTGGCGGCTCTCGCGGCGGAAGGACTGGCTGCGATCCAGGAGGAGCGTCATGTTTGTGTCCGGATCAGCAGCGCCGCCGAGAAGGCCACGCGCGCCATGCTCGACCGGTGGCAACTGGCGCACCCCGAAGTGGAAGCCATCGACATGGTGATCGATCCCTCGCTGGATCCCATGGCGTGCGTGATTGAGACGGAGCTCGGACGTATCGAGGTTGGATTGCCGGTGCAGTTGGAGGCCGTTCGCACAGCGCTCAACGCTGTCGCCGTGGAGCCTGCGTCATGACGGCGCCGCCCGATCGGCTCGTCACAGCATTGCGGAGCGTCGAAACGCTCAAACGGGTTGGGCGCGTGGCGGAGGCCCGCGGCACGTTGATTCGGGCCACTGGCGTCAATGCCCGCATAGGCGAGGTTTGTGAGCTCAGGGACCCCGGCAGCCGCCAACTCCTGACTGCCGAGGTCGTCGGCATCGAGCGGGGCATGGCGTTGCTGACGCCCCTGGGGACTCTGGACGGGCTTTCCTCGGACACGGAAGTAGTGTCCAAGGGGTTTCGTGCCACCGTAGCCGTGGGTGACGGCCTGCTGGGTCGGACTGTTGATGCACTGGGCAACGTGGTTGATGGACAGCCGGCCCCCGTTGGGCTCACCCCGGTGCCCGTTTATCGAGACTCCCCGAATGCAATGACACGCACGCCGATCCGGCAGCCGTTTCACACGGGGGTCCGGGCGCTCGACGCAGTGCTGACAGTCGGAGAAGGGCAGCGCGTTGGTATCTTCGCAGCGGCCGGGGGTGGCAAGAGCACGTTGTTGGGAATGCTGTCCCGATCCGCGGCCGACGTTAATGTCATCGTGCTGCTCGGTGAGCGTGGTCGCGAGGTACGCGAATTCATTGACGACAACCTGGGTGCGGAAGGGTTGCGCAAGAGCATCATTGTGGTTGCAACATCGGACCGGCCGGCACTCGAGCGGAGCCGGGCGGCCTATGTGGGCACGGCGATTGCCGAATATTTCAGGGACCAGGGGAAGCGAGTCCTGCTGTTGCTTGACTCAGTCACACGCTTTGCCAGGGCACTGCGCGACGTGGGGTTGGCGGTTGGCGAGCCACCGGCGCGACGCGGCTATCCTCCTTCGGTGTTTTCAGCCTTGCCGCGCTTGTTCGAGCGGACGGGCAACAATGACCGGGGCTCGATTACAGCGTTTTACACTGTATTGCTCGAAGATGAGGAGGGCGATCCCATTGGCGAGGAGGTGCGATCCATCCTCGACGGGCACGTTTATCTTTCACGGAAGTTGGCAGCCGCCAACCATTTCCCGGCCATCGATGTCCTTGCCAGCGCGAGCCGCGTCATGCCGCGTGTGGCCCAGCCCGCTCATCTGCGGGCGGCGGGCCTCCTGCGCAAACATCTGGCCAAGTATCAGGACATCGAGCTGTTGCTGCAGATCGGTGAGTACAAGCGAGGCTCGGATGCGGATGCCGACGAGGCCATTCGCAACATTCCGGTCATTCGCAAGCTCCTGCAACAGGCGTCCGAGCAGCGCAGTGGCTTCGATGAGAGCGTGGCGGCCCTGATTGGAATGCTGAAGTGAGCTCTGCCACTCGCTTCAAATCCCTGCTGGCGGTGCAGAAGCAGCGGGTGGATCGGGCCATGGCGGATGTGCTCGAGAAGAACGCGACTCTGCGTCAACGGGAGTTGGATCGGGAAGCCGCCCGGCAGCGAGCGCAGGAAGCCGTGGTGGCCTACCGGCTCGACCAACAGCGATTGGCACAGTCTGTTGTTTCCGGCGTGCTGGCCTTGCAATTGGCGGGTGCAGCCTTGCGGTGTGAGAATCAACGGCTGTTGATCGCCGCAGCGGCTCGAGCAGTCACGGCGGCCGAAGACAGTGTGGCCTCGGCCGAGACCGCTGCCGCCGGTGCTCGCATGACGTATCGGCGTACCCTGGCTCGACAGGACGCACTTCTGTCGTTGCAGGCGAATTGGCGCAAGTCAGATGTGCAGCGGTCCCTGCGCCTCGAGGAGCAGGAAGCGTGAGTGATTCGAGTTTGTCGGTGAGCAGCAGCGGCGTTCCGGCGCAGGCGGGGGCGGCCACCTCTGCGTCTGCCGACGCGCCTCCCGATGCGCCGGCCGACCTGCGTGAGCAGGGGATGTTGTTTCGAAGTCTGCTGGAGGCCCCCCAGACCGCGCGCCAGTGGGCCGAGTTTTCGACCTATCGAAACCTGGAGGATCGCTCGCACAATCAGGGTGGCGACACGGGTGGCTTGCTGCAGGTGCAAACGCCTCTGGACGCCCGTCAGGCATTCCAGCCGGCCGCCGCCGCGGCCGCTGGAGCTCCAGATCCGGCCATTGCGGAGCTCATCGAGCGGCACATCCGACGCGCCCTGGCATCAGTCGATGCGGGAAGCTCGGAGGGTGAGGTGCGGATCGAGCTGTCAGATGCGGTTTTTCCGGGGACCGCATTGACGCTGAAACGCATGGCCGATGGCTGGCAGCTGACCGCCACCGCGGACAACCGGCAATCCCTCGATGAGTTGAATCAGTTTGCACCCGACCTCGTCGAGCGTTTCGAAAAGGCCTCTCTGGGACACCTGCGGATCACGCTGGGGAGCGCCAGGAGCCTGTCTGACTAATGGGCGCCGTCGCTGCGGGCCGGCCGCAGCAGGCGAACATGAGTCAGACAGGCTCCTGACGTCGGTAATTGCTTTTCAGACCCCATCCCGTCTCAAAATGCGGGAATGAGAGGTCGTAGAAATCGCCGGGTGTCCCGGCCTGGTGCCCCCGCTGCCGCACGGGCCGGTGGGCGCAGCACCTGGGACATGCTGATCTGGAATCACGTCAAGCTGTGGGTTGCCGCGCTCGTCGGTGTCATTCTGGTCTTTGTATTGCCGTCTCACTGGACCTGGATCTGCAGGGTCCTCATCGGCTGGAACGGCGCAATGTGCGTGCTGGTGCCCCTGACCTACATTTGGATGAGGAAGCTGGATGCCCGCGCGCTGCGTGCGAAATACCGGGAAGAGGACCCCACGGCGCCGGTGATTCTGCTGGTCACGGTCATTGGTGCGCTGCTGAGCGTAATGGGTATCGTTGCGCTGCTTTCTACCGCGAAGGAGGTGCCTTCGGGGCAGCGGGTCGCCCATCTCATACTGGCGACCATGACGATCGTGAACTCATGGGCGCTCGTCCACACCATGTTCACGATTCGCTACGCTGACATGTTCTACAGCGTCCCGGATGGCAAGCCGCCGGTGCTGTCGTTCCCCGACACGGCCGAGCCTTTGTTTTGGGACTTCGTGTATTTCTCGTTCACGATCGGCGTGGCTTGCCAGACCGCCGACGTGTCGACGCGTCACACGGACATTCGCAGAGTCGTCACCATCCACAGTGTCATTGCGTTCGTCTTCAACCTGGCCGTTCTGGGCTTTGCCCTCAACGTCTCTGCGGGGCTGCTCAACGGCAACTAATGATTGTGCCGCGGAGTCCCCTTCGTGCGTGCAATCCGCTGGTATTTCACCGCTGGCTCCAGCACGGCTCCGGTTTCCATCTGGCCAACAACGGCGCGCTGCATTTCCTGCCAGGGCGTCTGGCTTTCCGGATAGGGGTACCCGCCCGCGGCACGAAGTTCCTCGGCGCGCTTCTGCAACTCGGCCTCCGACACCAGCACGTTGACCTGGCCTTTGCGCAAGTCAACACGAATGCGGTCGCCGGTGCGTAGAACCGCCAGCCCGCCCCCAACAGCCGCCTCAGGCGAGGCATTCAGGATGGACGGTGAGCCGGACGTGCCCGACTGCCGGCCATCGCCTATACAGGGCAACACGTGGATGCCCTGCGCGATGAGTTGGACCGGTGCGCGCATGTTGACCACCTCAGCGCCGCCGGGATAGCCGATGGGCCCGGTGCCCCGCATGAACAGGACACGATGGGACGTCCCGATTGCAGCTCGGTGAGCGTCAACCCGAAGTTCATGTATCGTTCGAGGTACAACGCGGTCATGTCCGCGTTGTCGGGATCATCGAACCAGGCCCTGGAGCGCAGGGGACGAGGTGCGGAATGCGGTGGGTTTTTCATTTACTCAGACAAATTGCCATAGCTCCCCGGGGTTGGCAAGCTGCCCCGAAGTGGCTGTACTCTAGGATTTTGCTGGTCGCGGCGCTTGCCGCGGCCGTGCCGTTCGAAGCATCGGCGGGGGTACAGGAAAGCAGTTCCCCGTGGGGTCATACCAGCGAGGGGACCGTGGAAATCTACAAACTGACCAACGCTCATGGAGTCGAGGCCCGGGTCATCACTTACGGCGCCACGCTCGTGTCGCTGACCGCGCCGGATCGGGCCGGTCACTTCAGGAACATCGTGTTGGGCTTCGATACCCTGGAGCGGTACCTGGCGGCGGGGGTGCCGTACTACGGTGCCACCGTTGGACGCTACGCGAATCGCATTGCGAAAGCGCGCTTCACGCTCGATGGCAAGACCTATCAGCTGGCGGCCAACGACGGTCCCAACACCCTGCATGGTGGCAAGCGCGGCTTCGATAAGCGGATCTGGAAGGCAGAAGTGTTGCCGGCCTCGCAGGGCGGGGGAGTGAAAATGACGCTCGTCAGCGCGGCCGGTGAAGAGGGTTATCCCGGTGAGGTCACCGCACAGGTGGTTTATAAGCTCGACGACCACGACAATCTCGAGATCGACTACCACGCCACCACCACGGCGCCCACGCCTCTGAATCTCGCGAATCACGCGTACTTCAATCTGACGGGCGATCCCACGGTGCCGGTGTTGGACCACGTCGTGACCATCAATGCGGACCGCTTCACTCCGGTCGATGCGACCCTCATTCCCACGGGGGAGTTGCGGTCGGTTGCAGGCACACCGTTTGATTTCCGCACGCCGCATGCTGTTGGCGCGCGAATCGGTGACGAAGATGAGCAACTGCGTCTCGGCCGCGGCTACGATCACAATTGGGTACTCAACAAGACGGGCGCCGGAATGTCGCTGGCCGCAGTCGTCACTGAGCCCAAAAGCGGGCGTTCCCTCGAGGTTCGCACTACGCAACCCGGGGTGCAGTTCTACACGGGCAATTTCATGGACGGCAAACCGTCAGGCGTCGGTAGCGTGTATGCGCATCGGACCGGGTTGTGTTTCGAAACACAGCATTTTCCGGACTCACCGAACCAGCCCTCGTTTCCATCCACCATTTTGCATCCTGGTCAGGTCTATACGCAGAAAACGATTCTGGCCTTGCGAGTTGTGAAGTAGCGCGCTACTTCAAGCTCAACACGACGACTGATTTCGCCGGTAACGAGAGCGACAGCTTGCTGTCTTTGAGCGCGGCGCCGGTGAAGGGGGTGGGCTTCACGGCGTCCGGGCTCTCAAACGTATTGCGGGCATCCAGCGCGGTTGCAGTCAGAATCTCGCCTTTCACGGTGCGGGCATTCGCGCCGGCGATTGCGAGAGTGACCGGTGTGGCTTTGTGGGGGTCCAGATTGACGAGGGCAACGGCAATCTCGCCCGTTGCGGTTCGTGCTGCCGACACACTGATTCCCGGAACGGACACGTTTCCGGCGATCCTGACTGGTCGTGGGCCGCCGTGCTTCCGGGGTCGGCCATCATCGGATTCTGGTACTGGTGTACGGACCAATACATCGTCCAGCGGGTCCTCGCCGGGAAGAATCAACAGCAGTCACGCAGGGGCGCCATTCTTGCAGCGCTTTTGAAGCTGACACCCGTGTTTATCTTTCTGGTGCCGGGGATGATTGCGTTTGCGCTCACCAGTGTGCCGGGGACCGGATTTTCGACCAGTGGAGATGCTGCTTATACGTCGCTCGTCGCGCAGATACTTCCGCATGGCCTGCGGGGGATGGTCGCGTGCTCGATGATAGTGGCACTGATGGCTTCGCTTGCATCAAAGTTCAACGCAGCAGCCACCCTCGTAACAATGGATTTCTTCCGCGAGCGTTATCCGAACGCAACCGGCCGCACCGAGGTCCTCGTTGGCCGCACGGCCACCGCCGCGATTGTCGTCATGGGCGTGTGTTGGGTGCTGGTGATCGAGAGTCTGCACTCCGACCTGTATGTCTACCTGCAGAGCGTGCAGGGATATCTGTCACCTGCGATCGCGGTGTTATTTGTGCTCGGCGTGTTCTGGAAGAGGGCGACCCCGGCTGCGGCCTTGTGGGCTTTTGTCATTGGGGTGGTTGGCGGCTTCGCGCGCCTGGCCGCCGATCTCGTGATGCGCACGGATGGAGCGCTGGTCACGTCTCTGAAACAACAGCGGTATCACAACACCCTCACCCTGGAGCAGTACACCGCGGCCATTGCGCCGATCCGGGAACGGCATGGCTGGGTGTTCGAGTTCTGGAATATTCATTGGCTCTATTACACGCAGATACTCTTCCTTACGACCGCGGCGTTGATGATCGTGCTCAGCTTCGTGACACGGCCTCCTGAGGCGGGCGCGCTGAGGTTCACGTGGTACGGCGCGACGGCGGCGGAGAAGGCCGCTACCCGAGCGAGCTGGACTGCACTGGATGTTGCTCTGAGCCTCGTCGCGCTGAGCGCTGTTGTGGTGTTCTACATCTTGTTCTGGTAGCGCCAGTCCGGGTTTTGCGGCCTTGACAGGCTCGAGCGGGCTGAAGCATTCTCCCGCGACCTTTCCCGGAGCTCTCGCAATAGACGCGGTCAATCAAGAACCGGCCACGGTGGATAGGACACCATCCAAGACCGGCCTGCTGACCCTCCTACAGATACTGTGTGCGCTAGGACTGGCGCTCGGTGTTGTCATATTTACGCAGTCGTCGCTGAAGGCCCTTTCCGGGGACCTGCGGAAACTGGCGCTGCTTCTGGGAGTGGGCTACCTGGTCTGCGCGGGCCTGCTCCTCTGGCGTGAGCGGGTTAGACGCTCTGTCGGGTTCGAGACGCTCGTCACCTCGCTGGTGGTGGGTTTCCTGCCGGCGCTTTTGTATGCCCTGCATGTCCATGCGAGTGTTCCGAACCGTTTATTGTACGTCGAACTGATCTGGGGCGGCCTGCTCGCCACTGTCACGGTTGCGCTGCAGCGGCAACGCTCTCTGCGACTGGGCTTGCTTGCCCTATTTGCTGCGGTGGGTCTCGTATTGCCTTTCGTCAAGCACTCCGAGCCTCATGTGCTTCCTGCCATTCGTCCCTGGCGATTGGACACGGCGTTATACGGGCTGAAGGTTACCGAGTACCGCAGCCTGATCACGCCGTCTCCCGCCACTGGCGGAGCCGTGACAAATTTTCGTGATCGATTCATGGTTATGAACGGCGTCGGCGAGCTGTTCCTGGTCAGCCGGACGTCGGGCGGCCGCACATTGACCTCCCAACACCTGAAGCAGTCAGTGCCTATCAACTGGCACGACTTCGAACACACGTTCGGTCAACAGGAAGACGTGACCTATTTTCGAACCGCGGATCTGCTCGCCCAGGACCTGGGTGACAAGGTCAGGTTGTTCGCGACTCATCACTACTGGAAAGTGGACCAGAAGTGCTTTGTGGTGCGGGTCTCCATGCTCGAGACTGACAGCGAGCGCTTGGCTCACGCCGACACCGGCGATGCAACCTGGAAAACGATTTTCGAGTCGACACCGTGCGTCCCGCTGGACACGGTCGGCCCGCTCGTGCACTTCGGTGGTATCCAGATCGGTGGCCGCCTGGGCCTGTTGAGTCCGACTGAATTGCTCGTGGCGGTGGGGGATCATGAGCACGATGGGGCGAACTCGCCTGAGCTGTATCCCCAGGACGATGTCAGCTCGTACGGCAAGACCATCCTGATCAACCTCACGGATTTCTCGCATCAACAGTTCTCGAAGGGTCACCGCAATCCGCAAGGGTTGTTCATCGACAGTCCCGATGCGATCTGGGAGACCGAGCATGGTCCCCAGGGTGGCGATGAGCTCAACCTCGTGAAACGGGGTGCCAACTACGGTTGGCCTTCTGTGAGTTATGGCACCCAGTACGGTGCCCATTTCTGGCCCGGCGATCCGGTCCCGGGGTCACATAGCGGCTACACCGAGCCTTTCTACAGTTGGGTTCCCTCCATCGGCGTGTCGAGCCTGTTGGTTATGCACGGCCCGCAATTCAAGTTGTGGGAGGGCGATGTCCTGATCGTCTCGTTGAGGGACAGCGCGCTGTACCGAGCCCGCGTCCGCAATGAGCGCATCGTGATGATGGAGCGCATGCCGTTTGGCCGTCGGCTACGGGATATTGCGGAAGGATCCGAAGGGCAGCTGCTGATGTGGACCGACCACGGTGCACTGCTCGAAGTTGAGTCGGACAACGAAGTGGGTGGTGGCGAGACGGTATTCCAGGCCTGTTCCGGCTGTCACGTGATTGGTGACGGCGAATCCAACGGCATCGGCCCGGATCTGCGCAAGGTTGTCGGCCGAAACGTCGCCGCAATGGTTGATTTCCGCTACTCGCCCGCGATGAAGAACCTCGGCGGCAAATGGACCCGCGACCGCCTCGACCAGTTCCTGACCAATCCGCAGGGCTACGTGGCCGGCACGAAGATGCGTTTCCCAGGGGTCGCTGATCCGCAGAAGCGCAAGGAGTTGATTGAGTTCCTGGCGAGCGGGGCTAACAACAAGCCGCCGCCGGAGGAGCCGGTCAGCGAGTGAGCCGTGCCTCGCGGGCGATGGCGGCCAGGCCGCCCAGCGCGAACTGCACCATGTGGCGCGTGAATTCTTCCGCCGTCTCCGGGCCGAACGACAAAATCGGGAAGGTCTTTTCAATCCGTTGCGGGCTGATGAGCAAGAACACGCCGAACGGCGCCATGATGTTGATGCAGGATCGCGCCACCGCCGGATGATTCTCGGGTAACTCCGCCAGCTCGCTGACAATCGCCCGCAGAATGCCCGCACGGGCGCGCATTTCTTTGTTGCGCACCTCGTCGAAAATGGCAGTGGGGGCGATGACTTCCCGACTCATCAAGCGCGCCGCCCAGGTGGCCGACACCGGTCCCGACAACACCCGCACCAGAAGTCCGATGAATGCGGTGAGCTTCGCCTTCGGATCCGTCTCTGCAGCAACCGCCGCTGCCAGCGCTTCCGACGGTGCCAGGCGATTGCGCGCCTCCTGTATCACTGCTCTGTACAGGTTGTCCATTCCGCCGAAGTGATACACCACGGCGGCGGCATTGGCGCCGCTGCGCTCGCAGATTTCCTTTCCTGTGGCGCCGGAGAAGCCTTTTTCGGAGAACACCTGGCCGGCCGTTTCGAGCAGTTGTTCACGGGTGCTCTGCTTTTGCGGCGCATTCCGGCCGCGCCGGGGCCCCGCCGAAACAATATTCTTCGGACTCATGCGTCTACAGGTCAGTGATCTCTTCGGATGCCGTCCGCAGGAGATTACCACCATTGCCGCGCAGTTAAATTCAAATTTGAATTTGACTTCTGAGCCGATGGGTCGCTAACTTACCGCGAGCCCGCGCGCGTCGGGAGGGATCAAAGAAATGTCTGTCCGCATCAGGATTCTGCTGCTCGTTGTCGTCATCGCGGCCATTGGTGCCACCGCATGGTGGATATCCGGTCGCTACGAGACCAAAGATTCACTCGTCTTATACGGCAACGTGGACCTGCGCCAGGCAGACCTGCCATTCAACGCCAGTGAGCGCGTCACCGAGGTGTTGGTCCAGGAAGGAGATCACGTCAAGGTAGGGCAGGTGATGGCCCGACTGGATCCCACCCGCATGGAGCCCCAGGTGGCCAAAGCGGAGGCCGATGTCGCGGCAGAGCAGCAGGTTGTGAACCGCCTGCATGCCGGCAGCCGGCCTGAAGAGGTTTCACAGGGTCGCGCCAACGTGTTATCCGCGCAAGCGGACAGCGCCAACGCACAACGTCAATATGACCGACTCATTGAGCTGTCACGAAGCTCAGCGGGACGCGCCGTGAGTAAGCAGGATATCGACAGTGCCAAAGCAGCGCTCGATGTCGCCCAGGCCAAGTTGGCCGTGAATCGCAAAGCGCTGGACCTGCAGGTGGCCGGTCCTCGCAAGGAAGACATAGCCCAGGCCGAAGCCCAGTTGCGATCGGACCAGGCACAACTCGCGTTGCTTCGCCGGCAACTGGCGGACATGGAATTGAAAGCTCCGATTGATGGAGTCGTGCGCTCGCGGCTGGTTGAGCCGGGCGAGATGGCGTCACCGCAAAAGGCTGCCTTTACGCTTGCAATCACGAACCCAAAATGGATCAGGGCCTATGTGTCGGAACCGGATCTCGGGGCCGTTCGAGAAGGCATCACTGCATCTGTGACTACGGATGCGTTTCCGTCGCGTCCGTTTTCAGGTTGGGTCGGCTTCATATCACCCATGGCAGAATTCACGCCGAAGACGGTGCAGACCGAGGAGCTTCGGTCCAGCCTCGTGTACGAGATTCGCGTGTTTGTGAAAGATCCCGGCGATCAGTTGCGGTTGGGAATGCCGGCGACGGTGCACCTCAGCCGCACGACTGATCCCAGCGCCTCGACCCGCTCGGCGGCTGCGGCGGCCCAATGATCAACACCAATGGCACTGTGCCAGCGGTTCTCTCGGCGCGCGACATCCATAAGCGCTTCACGCCGAAGAGATTGCCGGCGGTGCAGGCATTGGCAGGCGTTTCTCTCGAAGCGCCGCGCGGCATGCTGACGGCGCTCGTTGGCCCGGATGGCGCGGGCAAAACAACGTTGATTCGACTCGCCGCGGGGCTGCTGCACGCTGACAGTGGTGAGTTGTTAGTGCTCGGCATCGATTCAGCCAAGGATCCCCAGCAGATCCAGGATCGGATCAGCTACATGCCCCAGCGGTTTGGTCTGTACGAAGATCTGACCGTGGCCGAGAACATCGACCTGTATGCCGATTTGCATGGCGTCACGCCCGAAGCACGCGCCGAGCGATATCCGCGGTTGATGGAAATGACCAACCTCGGTCGTTTCAGGGACCGATTGGCCGGCAAGCTCTCCGGTGGCATGAAGCAGAAGCTCGGACTCGCTTGCACATTGGTGCGCTCGCCGGAGCTGCTGCTCCTGGATGAGCCAACAGTGGGAGTCGACCCTCTGTCGCGGCGGGAGCTGTGGGAAATTGTCCGTGATCTCGTCGATACACAGGGGTTGACCGTACTCCTGAGCACTGCCTACCTGGACGAGGCCGAGCGTTGTGGCCACGTCATTGTGCTGCATCAGGGCAAAGTGCTGGCCCAGGGTCAGCCAGGCGACATTACGGACATTGCGCGCGGTCGGGTGTTTGTCGCCGAGTTGGCTGCAGGCCAGAGCGCCAGGGGTGTGCAGTCGCGGTTGCTCGATGAGCCGGGGGTTATCGATGCGGTGCCGGATGGGGGGCGGGTGCGGTTCGTGCGCGGTGGCGCCGCCGGTGCTGCTGTCCCTGATGCCGCGGGCACGCCCGCCGCGGGGGGCCGCGGTGTCGCCGGCCTCGCCGCCGCCGCGATCCCCGATGCCACGGTGCCCGCAGTCGCGGATCGCGCCACCACCCCGGTGCCCGCCGTCGCGGTGCTCGATGGCGCGCGCATCTCGGCCGTGCCCCCACGCTTCGAGGACGGCTTCATGTCCCTCCTGCGGCGCGTAGCCGATCAGGAACATGCTTCTGCAATATCACTCGATCGGCCGCTGCACGCCAGCGAAGCCGAAGTGGCCGTTCACGTTCACAACCTGGCCCGAAAATTCGGCACCTTCACGGCAGTTGACCACATCAGTTTCGACGTCCATCGCGGGGCCATCTTCGGCCTGTTAGGGCCCAACGGCGCTGGCAAGACCACAACTTTCCGGATGCTCTGCGGCCTGTTGCCGGCGACCGATGGCGAGCTTCGCGTTGCCGGCGCAGACGTGCTTACCGCACGTGCCTCTGCACGCGCGCACCTGGGCTACGTTGCTCAAAAATTCTCCCTCTACGGCACACTCACAGTCGCCGAGAACCTGGATTTCTTCGCAAGTGCCTACGGCCTGCGGGGGCCGCGAAAAAGCGCCCGCATCGCCTGGGCGATCGAGCAATTCGAGCTGGGTCCGCATGCCAAGGATCCCAGCGCCCAGCTCCCCGGTGGTTTCAAACAGCGCCTCGCAATGGCAGCTGCGTTGCTCCATGAGCCGCAGATCCTGTTTCTCGATGAGCCCACCAGTGGCGCAGATCCGCTGGCGCGGCGCGCGTTCTGGCGTCGTATCACCGCGCTTGCGGAGCAGGGCGTCACGATCATTGTGACAACTCACTTCATGCAGGAGGCGGAGTATTGCGACCGGATCGCAATCATGGACGCCGGTAAGGTGTTGGCTGAGGGTCCGCCGGGCGAGATTCGGCACCTGGCTGACAAGGAGAAGGGGGAAGAGCCATCCATGGAGGATGCGTTTATCGCTGTGGTTGAGCGCTCGCGCAAGCAGAACGGAGCGAGTGAGGCAGCGGCGTGAACACCAACACGACCGTGGGCGCCGGTGAAGGCGTTGCGAGCGACGCAAACATGCACCAGGCGCGTTCCACAGAGCACCTCGATTGGCGCCACAGACTGCGCCGGGTTCGTGCGTTGGTCGTGAAAGAAACCCGCCAGGTCATGCGTGATCCCTCCAGCATCGCCATCGGTGTAGTGCTGCCCATGATCCTGATCCTCCTGTTCGGCTATGGCCTGTCACTGGACGTGAAGAACGTCCCCGTCGCCCTGGTAGTCGAAGATCCCACACCCACGGCCATGGAGCTCGTCGCCGGATTCCAACTATCGCCTTATTTCAAGGCGCAGATCACACGCTCCATGCCACCCGCCGAGCGAATGATGCTCGAGCGATCTGTTGACGCGATAGTGCGGATCCCTGCCGATTTCGCGCGGCAGGTGAACGAGGGCAGCGCGCAAGTGCAGGTGGTGTTGCACGGTGGCGATGCCAACCGCGCGAGGATCATCCAGGGCTACGTGCAAGGCGCAATCCAGGCCTGGAACGCTCGCCAGGTGGCCGAAGGAAAGACGGTTGCCACTGGAACTGTGGCAGTTCAAATGCGGCTGTGGTTCAACGACGCCAACGAGAGCCGCTACTTCCTCGTCCCCGGGCTCATTGTGCTCGTCATGACCCTCATTGGCGCGTTGCTGACTGCGATGGTCATGGCCCGCGAATGGGAACGGGGCACCCTGGAGTCCCTGTTTGTAACACCGGTACGCAGCGAAGAGATTCTGCTCGGCAAGACCATTCCCTACTTTCTACTGGGCCTGGTCGGCCTCGCCCTGTGCATCGTGGCAGCAAAGTATCTGTTTCATGTGCCCTTGCGGGGAACCCTGCCGGTGCTCCTGGGCGCTTCGACCCTGTACGTGATGGTGGCACTGGGCATCGGGCTGTTGATTTCCTCAGCGGTCAAGAATCAACTGGTTGCAAGCCAGCTGGCCATGCTCGCCACCTTCATGCCCGCCTTGATGTTGTCCGGATTCCTGTTCGACCTGCGCAGCATGCCGACCGCCATCAGGCTCATCACCTACGTGCTGCCCGCACGCTACTACGTGACTCTGCTCCAAACCATCTTTCTGGCAGGCAACGTGTGGCGCGTGATCATTCCCAACATGCTGGTACTGGCGACGATGACAGTACTTCTCGGGCTCGGAAGCCGCGCGGCCACGCGCAAGCGGCTGGACTGAAGGAACATGCTCGACACGATACTGCGTATCATCGCACTCACACGCAAAGAGTTGCTGGCCGTGCTCAAGGACCGGCGAGCCCGCATGAGCCTGCTCATACCGCCGATCGTACAGGGCCTCATCTTCGGCTACGCCGCGACCTACGATTTGAACCACGTTCCCTACGCGGTACTCGATCAGGATCGCACCTCTGCTTCCAGGGAACTCCTCGCCGGGCTGGACGGCTCGGGAGTCTTCGAGCGAGTGGCCGATCTGCACAGCTCGCAGGACATCCGTACCTACATAGATCAACGCCGTGCACTGCTGGTGATCCAGATCGAGCAGAATTTTGAGCGCAAGCTGCAGCTGGGTCAGGCAACTGATGTGCAGGTGATTGCGGATGGCCGTAATTCCAACACCGCCGCCACAGCGTCGAGTTACATAACCGCGGTGGTGGGTCAATTCAACGACAACTGGCGCAGGGATCATGGCGCGCCGGGCCCGATACTCACTTCCAGCGACAGGGCCTGGTACAACCCGAATCTCGAGACCCGCTGGAACATGATTCCCGGGTTGATTGGCACACTGGCGATGATCCAGACGTTGATGCTCACGGCGATGTCGGTGGCGCGGGAGCGGGAGCGGGAGCAGGGAACGTTTGACCAACTGCTCGTGACCCCGTTCCGGCCATTTGAGATCATGGCTGGCAAGGCCATGCCGTCCATGCTGGTGGGAATCACTCAGGCGACAGGCGTGTTTCTCGTCGCGCAACTGTGGTTCAGAATTCCATTTGCAGGATCCATCATCACCCTGTTTTCGGGGCTCATCGTTTTTCTGCTGGCGGCCATCGGCATCGGCCTGTTGCTGTCGGCTGTGGCCGCGACGATGCAGCAGGCAATGTTGTTTTCGCTGCTCTTCATCATGCCTTTCTCGCTGCTGTCCGGGCTCACGACGCCGGTCAGCAACATGCCCAGTGTCCTGCAATATTTTACCGCCATCAATCCACTCAGATATGCCATCGATATCGCCCGTCGGGTCTACCTCGAAGGGGTAGGGCTGCCACTGTTGACGCACGATTTGCTGCCGTTGGCAGTGATCGCGACTGTCACATTGACCGGCGCGTCATGGATGTTTGGCAACCGGATCACGTGAGGCTCCGATGATCTCGTCCAAAAAATCAAGCTTGCGTTGGCTGCGGGTCGTTGCGTTGGCCGCCACTGCCTCGGGCTGCTCGGTCGGCCCCAATTTCAAGCAGCCCGACCCGCACGTCCCGGCGGGGTGGTCACCCACGTCAACCGCCTCGAGCGCCGTCAGCACCGACCCCGTCGCGGTCGTCAACTGGTGGACCACTTTCCAGGAACCCACGCTGTCCTCTTTGATCGAGCGCAGCACGGCCTCAAACCTCGACCTGCGCGCGGCCGTCCTGCGCATCACTGAGGCACGGGCCGAAAGGGAAGTCGCCAGCGCCGCCTTTTTGCCGACAGCGACCGCAAACGCGTCCTACACGCGGCAGCGACTGAGTGACACGACAACAACCGGCGCTGTCTTCACCAGCTTCGGTAACGTCACCATTCCCGGTGCGCCGTCCATCAACTTCCCGAATCCGTACAACCAGTTCCAGTTGGGTGCCAGCGCCTCCTGGGAGCCGGATCTCTTCGGCCGCGTTCGGCGTTCAGTGGAGGCGGCGAATGCCGATCTGCAGGCATCTGTGGAAGATCAGCATGCCGTCCTCGTATCTCTGTGTGCCGACGTAGCGCGCAATTACGTCGAGCTGCGCGGGGCGCAACTACGGAAAGAAGTCACCGACCGCAGTCTGGCCACGCAAAAAGAGCTCTACGACCTGACCCGCCAGCGACAGGCAGTCGGCCTCACCACCGACCTCGATGTCGCCAATGCCGGCGCACAACTCGACAGCACGCAGGCCTTGGTTCCGCAGCTCGAGCGCGAAGTGACCCAGGACATCAATCAATTGAGTCTGCTGATGGGGCGCGCACCGGACACGCTGCGAGCCGAATTGGAGTCAGCCCGGCCGGTGCCGCAGGTGCCCCCCGTGTTGCCGATTGGCCTGCCGTCTGATCTCGCACGACGCCGTCCTGATATACGAGAGTCAGAGGCACGACTCCACGCTGCAACGGCCCGGATAGGCGTTGCGGTGGGTGACCTGTTCCCGCGACTCACGCTGACCGCCAGCGGGGGGACTCAGTCGCAAAGCGCCTCTGATCTGCTGAAGTGGGCAAGCCGCTTCGGCAGCATTGGACCGACTTTCGAAGTGCCGATCTTTGATGGCAGTCGCTGGGCCACCGTGCGCTTACAGAACGTGCGGGCGCAGGAAGCCGCACTGGACTATGAGCGCACCGTGCTGTCGGCGCTTCACGAGATTGAGAATGCCCTTGCGGCCTACAAGTCAGACCGGGAGCGGGGCGTCTCGCTGGCGTCCGCCGTGGCGCAAGGCCGCGATGCGCTGAGTCTGGCACGCGCGCGTTATTCCAGCGGGGTGGCCAACTTCATCGACGTGCTCGATGCCGAGCGCAGCCTGCAACAGAACGAGCTGGCGCTGGCTACCAACACCACTGCCATATCTACAGACCTGGTGGCGATCTACCGGGCGCTGGGCGGCGGCTGGGAAGCGTCAACCTAACACGCCACAGCCTCGCGGCCGCACGGACATCGGCGCCATGGTCCATGGGCGGGCCCCTGGCCGGTTGCGGCGCCGGAATCGCCCCTCGTGTCACCCCACCTGCGCCAAATATTTCTGCGCCTGCGTCTGGGTGATCACCCCCGCGCTGGCGGCCGATTGAATCGCCGCCTTGGCCGCTTCAGGCCACCCGTTGTAGTGATCATTCGTCCCCATCGCCCGCACGAAGTTATCGAGCGAGCCATTTTTCTGCAGAATGCCGATGATCTCAGCCTGGTAAGCGGGATTGTGGTTTCTGGACAGCAGGCTCGCGACATTCTCAGGCGAGCGGTTCATCGAGTACTCATAGCCAACATCCGCCTGGCGCCGCGCGTCGGCATCAGCTCCCACCAGTCCCGGCGAATGCTCTTTGACAAAAGCCGCCGCGGTCGGCATTGACTGCACCATATTGAAGAGGGCAGCCGAGTGCGACAGCGGATGCGCCCCGTCGGCGCTCGACCGTTGCGCGTTGAACATCTGCATGTAGTTGGGATTGTCCTTCGCGACCGCATCGAGAAACGGCTCGACGTCCTCGCCTTTGATACCGTTGGCGTTTGCAACATCGAGCACCGACTGCGCGCCGCCCTGGCCGGCGGAGAAAACCTCCGGATGCTTTTCTGCCAACTCCTGCAATTGCTCGGGGCTGAGTTTCAGTTGCTGCAGCAGTGTGGCGTCTTTGAGCTCATCGCTGCTGAGGGCCTTGGCGGCTTCCTCGTCAACACCGCCGTCTTTCAGGAAGATTTCCGCCAGCTCTGTGTGCTCGCGGATTTCCTTGCCCTGTTTGGCCAACTCGGCGCCGGCGACAGCGAGCACCGTGACTCCCCAGCCAACGGGGCCCGCCCACGATCCAGCTCCGAGCGCCTCGCCAAAAGTGGCCAGGGTGGCTCCCGCAGCGCCGGTGAGATCAAACGCGGCTGCCGGAGCATTGTCGCGATCCTCCACCGCAGCGGCGGCGAAATACGCGATGTTGAGCGCCCCAAACAACTTCTCCGTGGAACCCGCCACGGCCCACTTGGCAAGCGCCCCATCCGAATCGAGCAAATTCAAAGTCTGGCCAAAATGAGCTGAATCCTGGGCCAATCCAACGCCCGCCGCCAAGGTGCCCAGCGTGTTCTTGACGGTGGGATCCTCCAGCGTCCGGGAAGCCGAATTGAGGAAAACGGCACCCGAAAGCGCGAAGCCAATGACGCGGAAGGCGAGGCCCGCAGGCCCGGAATTCAACGTCATCTCCTTCAGCTCGCCGAGCTCCTTCTTCGTGGCATCGAGCTCATAGATTCCGTCAACAGCCGTAGCGATGGACTTCGTGGTCTGCAGGGTGTGGACCACTTCCCGCAGCTTGGCGATGTCACGGTCGACCTCATTCTGAGGAATGCCCAACAGTCCCGAAGCATTGCGTTGCAAGTCCGTCAGGGCCTGATTGGCCTTTGCGACGCTGGCAGGGTCGCTTGGATTGAGATCCTTGACCGCCGGCAGGACGTGGCCGGTGATGTACGCATTGGCCCATGTGCTGACGACATCTTTACCCTTGTGAGCGACTTCCGACAGGAAGGTCATCAGTCCTTCGCCCTTTTCTCCCTCGAAGACACTCGGATCGCGGCTCGCCACCCAGGCGAGCGCATGCTGGGTCGTTTCGTTTTCCCCGACGTTCTTCTCGAGGTTGGCGAACGCATCAGGTGCCAGCTGTTTCAGGTCTTCCGGGACGTTGTTGAGAGTGCCGATATCGCCCGCCAACGCCTTCCCGTCCGCCGTCAGGCGGCCCTCGACGTCCTGGAGTTTGTTCTTCCAGTCCTGCGGCTGATCCGCGATGTATTGTTTGATGGCCTTCTGCAACTGGTCGGGTGTCAGCTTTCCCTTGGAGTTGGCAACAGCCCAGTTGAGGTTCTTGGTCAGATTATTGTAGTCGTCGACGTCCTGCTTGACCTTGCCCTGCAGGTCCTCCACGCCGCGCTCGATCGAACGCAGCACGGCACCGGCTGAGTCGCCCTTGCCATCCGCCTTCAATTGCGAAGCGAGCGCGAGCGACAGGGCAGGGCTCGCACCGGAGCCAACTGTGTATTTGACGATCCCGCCATTGGGGTCATCAAACCGACCTTCCCAGGTGTCAAACTGGCCCCGATAATCCTGCGCAATCTGCTTCGTGAGCGTTTGCGCCGCCGGGCTGTCCCCGAGCGAATCAACCACCTTCGACAGGTTGGTGAAGGCCTGCGAGCCACTGTAGTTGGCATCCACTTCAGCGATCCTCTGAATCGTAGGCAGGCTCTGTTGCACAATCGCTGCGGCATACGCAGGCGGCAGACCGGATGTCAGATCGGCGAGGCGCTGTGACGCATCGCCGGCCGCCTGTTGATTCTCCTTAGCCTGATCGGCGCCGACACCCTTGTATGGCTCGTCAACCCACTTCGCACCATCCTGCAACATGCGCTGCACGGAAGGGTTCTGCATGACGCGTGCGACGACTTCAGGTGATTGACCCTGCAAGGAGCTTTTGAGCGAGTCGAGCTTCTCCTTGGGGGTGAAGTTGCCGTAAAACTGCGGGATCAGGTCATCTGCCTTACGCTGAACCTGGTAGTCCTGGATCGCATCCTTTATTGCCGTCTGGGTGGCCTGATCACTGGGGTTGCGCCGCAGGATGACATTCCCATACGAGTTGATCTGTTGGTCCGTCAGGGTCCGATACTCAGGGGGGACACCCCTGTTGGCCGCATCGACTTGCGGCCCGATCTCATTCTTGACCGCCGTGTTGACGTCCTGTTGAGCCTTCTTGATGGCCTCCTGATCGCCTGATGCGACTGCGGCTTTGTATCGCGCTACCGCCAGGTCGACGGTCTGGGCGGGCGTGGGCGGGGGTGAATTCGTCTGGACCGGTTGGGTTACGTTCTGGGGAGTACTTCCGTGTGGCGTAGTGGCCGACGTAGTCGGGTCGGCCGGCGGCGGATTCGAAGGAGGGGGAGGCGGGGGCGTGTAAGTGGAGTAACCGGAATCGTCGACACGCATAGTGCACCTCCATTCGCAAGCGCCTGAACTCGTTGTGGTGTTATAGGAAATCACCTCCCGGATGAGTATCCGGGTTAACCCACGCTAGGGTTTACCCGGGGTCCGCGCCGAATTCAGCATGAGCAGCGCGGCGTACAGCACCACAACGGTCACCAGCCAGCGCAGCCACTCGACAGGCAGGGATTTGACGATGAAGGCGGCTGCCAACACCCCCGGAATTCCCCCGAGAGCGAGACCAAGGGCCGAGCGCAGGCTATAGCGATTCGCCCGGATGAAGCGGGCGCCCCCAATGGGCATGAGGAACGCGCAGGCGCCCATCATGATGGGAAAGGCGGCCAGTGGGTTCATGCCGAGCAGGCTCACCACAATCAGGCACGGAGCGTACAGGCCGACCCCCAGCATCATCAGCGCCCCCAGCAGAAAATTCACGCCAAGGGCAAACACCAGGCGGCCACCGTGCAGCGCCAGTGCGTCGCCGCCTCCCGGCACCCAGCCGAGGTTACGGGACAGAAACAGGAGCGCAGAAATAAACAGCGCCACGCCCATTCCAATCTGAATGGCCCGGCGCGGAAGTCGAGCGACGACACTGACCCCCAGCCAGGCGCCCAACACAGCGGCGGCGATCATCCCGATCAACGTTGTGAGATCAACCGTGACCGCAGTGATAAATATCAGCGCCTGCGTGATGGTGGGGAGTGCGTGGCCGGCATTGAGCGTCCCGGGGATCTGCTCGTCTGGTGGACGGTGCCGAAGTTTGAAAATCGCCGTCGTGGGGGCAAAAGAGCCGATGCCCAGCGTATCGAAAAAGTTCGCGACGAAACCGATCAGGCCGTCGATCAGGCCGGGGCGTACTGCCTCGGTATCCGGGTCCCGGGCACGTGCCCGCTCCATCAGATACCAACGCGTGATATACCATAAGGTCAGCGCGCTGAGCGCGCAGAGGAGGGCCAAAGTACCTATATTCACGGTGCCTATATTCATGAGCATCGGATGCTAGTATCGCGTATCCGGCGCGATCCACAGCTCAAAAAGGAAAATCAGATGGCTGACGCAGGTGATCCCAGTCTGGGAAGGCGCGAATTCGTACAGGGTGCCGTAGCCGGAGTCGCGTTGGCCGCGGCACCGGGCATGGTGTTGGCCGCATCCCACGGCGCCGCTGATAAGGCGGCCGTCCTGGCCCAGATTCCCAGGATGCATGCCGAAAACATCAAGCGGCTGCAGGACTGGATCGCGCTGCCGTCCATAGCCGCGGAAAATCGCAATTTCCCGCAGGGTCCGCAGTACATGGCGAAGCTGGCCGAGGCCGCCGGTTTCACGGGCGTCAAGCTCATTCCCACTTCGGGCAAGCCCGGTGTGTTCGGCAAAATCGATGCCGGTGCCCGCACGACGCTGGGCGTCTACTTCATGTACGACGTGAAGCAGTTTGTGCCCGAGGAGTGGAGCTCGCCGCCGCTCGAGGCGCGGCTGGTCGAAAAGCCGGGCCTGGGCACGGTGTGCATGGGTCGCGGTGCCGTGAACCAGAAAGGCCCGGAGAATTCCTTCCTGAGCGCGCTGCTGGCGTTCGAGGCCGCGGGGAAGAAGCTGCCGGTCAACCTCGTGTTGGTATGTGAAGGTGAGGAGGAAATTGCCTCCCCGCACTTCCGCGAAGTGGTCATGCATCCTGAGGTCCTGCCCGAGCTGAAAAAGTGTATCGGCGTATTCGTGCCGGAAGCGGGCCAGGACCGCGATGGGGGTGTGGAGGTGTTGCTCGGCGCCAAGGGTGTCGTGGAGCTGGAGTTGGTTTCCAGCGGTGAGAAGTGGGGTCGCGGTCCTGCGCACGACGTGCATTCGAGCCTCGAGGCGCAGGTGGATTCGCCCACCTGGCATCTCGTGCAAGCGCTCAACACGTTGGTTGAGAAGGACGGCCACACGCCGGCAGTGGAAGGCTTCTTCGATAAGGTGAAGCCGTTGAATGCGGTGCAGCAGAAGATGGTGCAGGAGCATGCGGCTAAGACGGCGGAGGGTACGGTCAAACAGGTTCTGGGTGTGCAGCATTGGGTTCATGATGCCAACTGGCAGGATTCACTGGCGCTGCTCGTATCCAAACCCACCATCAACATTGAGGGCCTGGTTGCCGGCTACACAGGCCCCGGCGGCAAAACGGTCCTGCCCCACCGTGCGGTCGCAAAAATTGACATGCGCCTCGTTCCGGACATGACGGCGGCCGACACGCTCGCCAAGCTGCAGGCGCATCTGGCGGCCAAGGGCTTCCCGGATATCGAAGTCAACATGAGCGGGGGCTATAATCCCACCGAGACAGATCCCAACAGCAAGCTGATCCAGGCCCATCTGGCCACCTACCGCAGGCTGGGCCTCGACCCGCAACTGTGGCCACGATCGGCCGGCTCGTGGCCGGGGTGTATCTTCACAGAGGCCCCCGTGAGCCTGCCGGCCGGACACTACGGACTCGGACATGGCGCGGGCGCGCATGCACCGGACGAGTATTATTTGATCGAGTCCGCCAATCCGAAGGTCCAGGGGCTGGACGGTGCCATCGCCTCGTTTGTTGAATATTTATACGCGCTGGCATAAACAGCGCAGCTTCACGGGAGAGAGAATGCAGAGGTCAATTTGGGCCGCCGTCGCGGTATTGCTGGTGGCCAGTACGGCCACCCATAGCCAGAGCACGGCGTCCGATCCGGCGGCAGAGCGGCAGGCGTTCATCGACAAAATGCGGGCGCTCGACTGGGTCAAGGGGCCGACCACCGTAGAGGTGGAGGGCAACTCGAAGCTGGTGATTCCGGACCAATACGTTTTTCTGGACGCGCGCAATACCACGAAATTCCTGGAGCTCCAACACAATCTCGGTGACGGCCGCGAGGTGATGGTCGCCCCCAGCAACATGGAATGGATGGCGTACCTGGAGTTCTCCGCTGAAGGCTACGTCAAGGATAACGAGAAGATAGACGCGTCTGCGTTGTTGAAGACGCTGCAGGAAAACACCGAGAACAGCAACGAGCAGCGCAAAAGCCGCGGTTGGAGCGAGTTGCACCTGGTGGATTGGGCGACGCCCCCGGTTTACAACACGACCACCAAGCGGCTGGAGTGGGCCACTATCCTCGACTCAAAGGAGGGCGGCCGCGCTGTCAACTTCTCAACCAAGATCCTGGGGAGAAGAGGTTATACGTCCGTCATCATGGTCACAGACCCCGTCAATCTGCAAACAGCCGAAAGCAGCCTGGATAGCGTGCTCACCGGCTACGCGTTCAACTCCGGCGAGACCTACGCAGACTGGCGCAGCGGCGACAAGGTCGCCAAGTACGGGCTCGCCGCGCTGATTGTCGGCGGTGTCGCGGCGGTTGCAGCCAAGAAAGGCCTGTTCTCCGTACTGGCCGGATTTCTCGCCGCAGCCTGGAAGTTCATCATGGTCGGTGTGGTGGCCGCGGTGGCCTGGCTGCGCAAGCTGTTCGCCAAAAAGCAGGCCTGATGCCCGGGTTCGAAGTATGGCTGCCCGTAGGGGCTGTTGCGCTGTACTTGTTTGATTCGACCCTGCTGCTGTACTCGAACGAGTTGATTTTTCTGCACCGTCCACGGACGTGGAGCTGGGCCCGGAGCTCCACGTTGCTGTTGGCTGGACGACGAGTCTACTTCCCGAACCCGCTGACTCCCGGCACGCCACAGTTTCGCGTGCGGTGGTCTGAAGCGGATTCGCGCCAGGAACAGGAGGACAGCGCCGAGTTGGACCGGTTCTTCCGGGCGCTGCGGCCCGTGCAGTATCTGGTCAACACCCTGTTGGTGATTTTGCTCGTCCTGCCGGTAGAGTTGCTTCTGTTTGGTACCGGTGTCGAGTTGCTGGTCGTCATGGCCGCCTTCTACCTGGTGGTTCTCGCCACCCTCAGCTACCTCTACGCGCAGCGCCACGAACTGCGGCTGACCGGCCGGTCATTTCTGGCGTTGTGCTTCGATTCGCTCGCCTGTGCGCCGTTTGCCATCAACCTGGTGAGAAAGTTGGCTCTGCGGCGGGGGCTGGCGGGCAATCCCATTGCCTTTGCGACGCGCGCATTTGAGCCCGCCGCCGTTGGGAGTTTGATCCACGCGGTTGCCGCGCGGGTGAGCGAGGAACAACAGCGTGAGGCTGGGCAGTCGGCGAGGTGGGCGGACTTGGAGGCGTATCGGCAGCGGTTGACGGCCATGCTGCCAGCTGAGCCGCGCGACGGCCCTAGCTAGCGCTCCGGCTGGCCCCCGCGGTTACCTGCCACGCGCCGCCAGCAGGGCGGGCCCGGCGAAGCTACGGTTTGCGGCCGGACGGGAAATAGTGCTGCAGGAATTCCTGGACTTTGGTGAGAGCCTGTTTGTTCACCGCCTCATCGGGGCCGCCACCCGGCACTTTCGCGAAGCCATGGGCAACATTAGGATATAGCACGAGCTCTGCGGGTACTCCGGCCGCACGTAGCGCATCGTACAGTCTCTGTGATTGCTTCGGGCTGACAGTCACATCCGCCGTACCGTGTTGAATCAAAAACGGCGGATCCTTCGAGTCAATGTAAGCCAGTGGACTGGCTGAGCGGGCCAGGCCCGGCGGGCACTTGGACACATCACAACCCAGATAGGCATCCTCGTGGGCATGAATGCCCGGTACGTCGGTCTTGCCCAGATCGGCGGGGTTGGATTCCAGATCGATGATGCCGTACCAATCGATTACACCCTGCACGCATGTTGATGGCGAGGGCCCCGATTTCTTTGCGGCGGCAGAGCCGGCGGCTGGTGCGGGGCTCGCTGCCGCACCCGGGTTCGGGCCCGGGGGTTCCAACTCTTTCACCCCGCACCCTGCACCGATCACAGTCGCGATCTCACCCCCCGCAGACGATCCCCACGCAACAAACCGCCCCACATCCACCCCATACTCACTGGCATGCAGGCGCAGCCAGCGAATCGCCATTTCCACATCTTGAACCGGACCCGGAAAGCGGGCCTCTCCCACAAAGCGGTAATTGACACTGGCCACAACATAGCCGCGGGCCGCAATCGATGCGAGCACAGCCGGGAAGTCTTTGAGTGTGCCGCCGTCACGAGCGGTACGGTGACGCCATGCTCCGCCGTGTATGAAAACAATGGCAGGCTTGGGTGCACCTGTCTTCGGGGGCACATACAAGTCGAGAGTTAGCGGACGAAAGCCGGCAAGCTGTGCGAATGTGACATCCCGGAGATTCTGCACACCGCCGGGGTACGACACGGCTGGTGTGGGAGTGTAGCTGGATGGCGCGTCATCCTTGTCTTGCGCGTGGGGCGCGACTGATGACAAAAGCAACGACACGAGCAGGACCAGGCGTGGGGTTGATTGCATTATTTAGTTATATAATACAATGACGGCGGCAATGCAACCCGCCGCGCGGGCCTCGGCTCGCGTGCGCTGCGCGTGCCCGCCCCTGGCGCAGCGCTGGCCTAGGCCAACCGCCGCGCCGGCGCGGGCCCAACCCCAGTGCCGGCTTCTCCCGCCTAGTCGCCCGGTTTGATGATGCCCAGTCCGAACGCCGCTGCCACGGCCTCAGTTCGCGAGCGTACTTCAAGCTTCTCGAGAATAGACGACACGTGGTGATCGACGGTTCGGGTCGACACATGCAGTCGGTTCGCAAGCTCGGTGTTTGTGTGCCCTCTGACGAGCAGTGTCAACACCTGCACTTCGCGCGAAGTCAGACCTGCAGGATTCTCCCGTGTGGACGTCCGAGGCCCTCGCGGCACGCCCCTGACTCCGCGCTCCCGCAGGCGTTGGCGGACGATCGCACCAAGTGGCCCCGCGCCAAGCTGCTCGATGATTCCCAACGATTCCCGCAGCGCTTCTTCGGGACCCTCGGCAAGGGCGAGTGCCTGTTCATACGGCATGTCGAGCGCCTTCCAGGCCGCGGCCGCCGCTTGCCAGTTGCCACCAATCATCAGGGCATAGGGCTCCGCGATAGGGGAGGCCACCTCCAGAGTTGGATCGGCGCGGCGGCCCCAGAAAGCCAGCTCCCCGTGAATCCAAAGATCGCTCCCACCACCAGGCGCCTGCAATCCAATTCGCACCTGCTCGGCGACGCGTCGAACGTCACCACTGTACCAGGCAACTTCGGCGCATGCGGCGGCTACCCGTCCTATCCGTTGCAACTCGCCGGTCGGCAGCGCCAGGCGCAGAGCTTCATCGAGCAGCTGTTCGACCCCAGGATCACCGCGTCGCGCGCGTACCAGGCCCAGGACCACGAGGGCTGGCAGTCGTTGCGCGATCGCCAGGCTGTGCCGCTCAATCAACCCGGCGGCCAGCTGCGCAGCTTTGTTCCACCGACCCGCGTTGAGCTCGAAGTGCGCGGCGTAGGCTCGGATGTACGAGAGGCAGTCGTGGACCTCGTGCACCTCGCAGTATTCGCTTCCCTCCGGCACATACTTATCGGCCAGTTTCCCAATGTGTTGGCTGACTGACATACTCACGAGGTTGGCGTAAGCGCGACCGGCGTGCATCTGCAGGTTGTGATTGAGCGAGACCGCGAGGCTCTCTTGCAACTTCACAGCTCCCGCTTCCGCGTCTACGCTGAGCAGCGCAGAGCCGATGTTGTTCAGCGCATGCGCACGTACATTGTGGTCGTCAAACTGCTCAGCGAGCTCGAGTGCGCGTTGCCCGAAGTCGAGGGCTTCTTGTGTTTGTTGGCTGGTCATCGCTCTTTGCGAGCGGGCGCTGTAAGCCATGGCGAGCTCGGGGGAGGGCGGTAAGGTCTCGAGAAGGGCAATGGCCTCGGCAACGGGCTGGTCAGCCTGCGCTTTCTGCCCTGACTTCCACTGTTGCATCCCGATCATCAACAACATGCGGGCCTGAGCGGTGACGTCACCTCGCTCGCGCCAGATCGCCAGAGCCTGAGTGGCCGAGTCGAGCGAGGCCGCAACCTCGTTGGTCAGGTCACATTCGGTGGCGTGCAACTCGAGCAGGCGTGCCCGCTCGGGCGCGCTAAGCGAGTGGCTGTGACTGATCGCCGTGGCGAGGTGAGCCGCAGCCTCCCTGTGCGCGCCAGCCTTGGCCGCTTGTTCCGCTGCACGGGGAGTGTATGCGAGAAGCACCTGCTCATCGGCGGCGTGAACGGCGTGATGCACGACTTGTGACAGATCAGAATTGCGCTCAATGAGGCATTTTAGAATCGTCCGATGGAGCTCGCGGGCGCGTCCGCGCGCGATTGTGCTTTCAACGGCGAGTCGGCCCAGCTCATGTCGGAAGGCCAGGGCCGCGTCGTGATATCTCAATAGCCCACGCTCGGCTGCTTCATCGGCGGCCGTTCCCATTTCACCCAGCAGGGCTCGCGCCAGCCAGAGCTCCGTTCGGCCGGGAAGGAGTGAGACCAACTCCGCCACCTCCCGCGCCGGCGGCGAGCATTGCATCAGCCGCGCCAGCACGGCGTCCCGCACAGTTTCGGGCACGCTGTCGGTGGGGGCTGAAAGCAGCTCACGCACAAAGAATGGATTGCCGCTCGTAACTTCGTAGACTGTCCGGGGATCGCGTGTGGTGCCCTGAGCCAACTGCTCAACAGCCGGGAACGACAGCGCGGGCACGCGAATCCGCGCCGAGTGCTGTCCGGTCAGTTCGCCGAGGACACCACGAAGAGGATGGGAGGGCGCGATCTCATCGTCGCGGTAGGTAGCGAGGATCAGGCAACGCGTGCGCTGAATACGACGACCAATGAAGCGCACAAAGTCGAGAGTCGCTTCGTCCGCCCAGTGAAGGTCTTCGAGGACGACCAGGCTCAGCGTTTTCGGCGCCGAGAGCTTCTCATACAGATACGAAAATAGTTGCTCGCGCGACAGTCCGGACACCTGGGCCCCGCCAGGCAACTGCGACAGACCCGCCGCAACTTCCGTCACCGGCCCGAGCACACGCGAAGTCTGGAGGGGGTCGGAATGGCCCCACAGCACCCGCGCCGTGCGACTCGCGTGCTGCGCAAAATGCTCAACGAGTGCGCTTTTCCCAGCCCCGGCCTCGCCGCCGACGAACGCAATTTTCCCCCCTCGCGTACCCGCCTCGTGCAGATACCGCGTCAGTTCTTCGAGCTGGTTTTGGCGTTCGAGCAGATCCATGGAAGGGCGGCAGTATCCAACAAGCCGCGCCGCTCGAGTATGGGTAGCCCAAACTGGGGGTGTCCGGCCGGCAATTTAGGTAGTTCTCCCGATTTGCAGGTGCCCGTCTCCCCCTATCGTGCGGATCAGCCGAATCACGGGATATCGCGATGCCACGCTACGTCGTCGAGAGAGAGTTTCCAGACGGGCTGCTGATCCCCGTCGACGAGAACGGTGCCAGGGCTTGTCTGGCCGTTGTTGAGAGCAATGCCGCGGACGAGGTCACCTGGGTGCACTCGTACGTGAGCGCGGACAAGAGGAAGTCGTTTTGCGTCTATGACGGGCCGTCGCCCGAGGCGATTCGCCGCTGCGCGAGTCGCAACAAGCTGCCGGTTGAGCGCATCACCGAGGTGCGGATTCTCGACCCCTATTTTTATAAATAAATACCGACCTAGAGAGGGACACCATGATGATTGCTTCATTCAAAAACCCCGCCCATTTCCTGGGCGCCCTGGCGCTGGTCGCGCTGCCGCTGACATTGCCGGGCGCGGCATCGGCCGCTTCGGCCGCTGCCTCTGATCAGGAGGACGTGTCGGCCGACTTCATGGATCACGGTGACCACCGTTTCCATGACGATTCCTCGCCGCTGATCCGGAAGGTCCACAACGCCACGGAGAAGTACAAGAATATCAACTTCGCGCTGTACAAGGAGAAGGGGTGGGCGGTTGCGACACCTTGTGTCAGTGGGCCGGACCATGGGGCGATGGGCGTACACGTTGTAATGGGTTCGCGTATTGCCGACGGCGTTCTCGATCCAACCGCCCCGGAAGCACTGATCTACGAGCCGCTGCCGAACGGCTACTTCCGCCTCGTTGGCGTCGAGTTCATCCAACTCGCAGACGACTGGGCCGCCCGCAACCCCAACGGGGGCGTGCCCCAGCTTGACGGCAACCTGATGAACCTGGTGGGTTTCCCCAACCGCTACGGCCTGCCGGCCTTTTACGAGCTGCACGTCTGGGCGTGGGAAGACAACCCGAGTGGCAACTTTTCGGACTGGAACACTCGTGTAACCTGTGAGAAGCAGCCTGAGGCGCGCCGCGAATAGCGAGCCGAAGGTTTTGCAACACCCGCTGCAATCTTTTTGCAGCGGGTGTTGATTTGTTTGACGCGGCGAGCTGCGTGGCGATTGCCCACGCCGCGCCCGTCAGGGCAAGGTTCACTGCGTTCATGACCCAATTCAAATGCGCCCGCGGGTCAGCCAACAACAGCGGCAAATGCACCAGCACGCTGAACACCCCAAACATAACCGTCACTGCAATGGCGGCCAGACGGGCTTTGACGCCTGTTAGAAACGCTATTCCCGCGGCGAGATGCCCCACACCGGTGGCAACCGCCCAGAATTTTTGGCCGCCGGGCAGCCAGGCTGGGACCATGGACGCGGTGAAATCCAGGTACAGGAAATGGGCCACGCCGAACATCAACAGGCACAGCCCCATGATGATGACGGCGGCTCGCCCGACCCAGCGGCCGTCCCCGGCCCCTGCCAGGTAACCGTAGGCAGCCAGCCCACCCGCGAGCAGCGCCAGTTGTTCGGCAGCACCGTCCCACGGGATGAACGAAGTGGGGTGTTGGAATATCTGTGGACCGTGCATGAATATCACTACCACCGCATAGAGTGCCGCCAGCGCGGCTGCCCCATAGGCGGCGGTGCGCACCTTCGACGGCTTCAAATCATTCACACAAGCGCCCGCAATCAGCAGCGCCGCCGAAAGAATGCAAGCCAGCACTGTCCGGCCTGGCACCCACGCGGCGACGGGCTGCCATTGGAGCGCGAAGTCGTGCCACACCAGTCCGACTACCCCCAGGGCCGTCGCGCCCAATCCATAGAGGCGAATTCCGAACGGAACCATTGTGCTTCCCCGTTAACCCGCTGCCACATGGTGCGGCGGGGTTGGTCGGGGCGCAGCGACCATTTACTTCCAAAACAGGGGAGCCACTCGGCGCAGACCGCGAATCACCCCACTCCGTTAGTCACCATAGCCGCAACCAACTCATTGACCGGCATATCATCCAGCTTGGGATTGGCAAACAGCGTCTTCACACGCTCAGCCTGTTTGGGTGAGAAATAGGCGTCAACGGACGACTCGAACTTCTTCACCAGCACCGGCATACCTTCAGCCCGACGCTTGCGATGCCCAATGGGGAAGTCCACGGCGATACGCGCGGTGGAGGAGCCGTCTTTGAAGAACACTTGGACCGCGTTGCCGATATAGCGCTTGTCGGCAGCGTAGTATTCCTGGGTGAAGGTGGTGTTCTCACGCACCTGCATCTTGCTCCGCAGAGCATCGATGCGCGGATCGTGCGCAACGGTGTCCTCGTAGTCTTGCGCAGTGAGCCGCCCAAAGATCAACGGCACAGCGACCATGTACTGAATGCAATGATCCCGATCAGCAGGATTGGCGAGAGGACCGGTCTTGTCGATGATACGGACACCCGGTTCCTGCGTCTCAATCACGATCTTCTCAATCTGATCGATCCGATCTTTCACTTGAGGATGCAGCGTCATTGCAGCTTCCACCGCAGTCTGCGCGTGGAACTCAGCTGGGAAGGAGATCTTAAAGAGCACGTTTTCCATCACGTAACTTCCGAACGCCTGCGGGAGCGAGAACGGCTTGCTCTTGAAGAGCACGTCGTAGAAGCCCCAAGTCTTCGCGCTGAGCGCTGACGGATACCCCATTTCTCCAGTGAGAGCGATGAAGGCGTGCCGCACAGCGCGGCTAGTGGCATCACCAGCAGCCCAACTCTTGCGCGAGCCGGTGTTCGGCGCGTGTCGATACGTACGCAGAGCACCGCCGTCGATCCAGGCGTTGGAAACAGCGTTGATAACCTGTTCACGCGTGCCCCCCAACATCGCCGTCACGACGGCCGTGGAGGCAACGCGTACGAGGATGACGTGATCAAGTCCGACGCGGTTGAAGCTGTTCTCGAGGGCGAGAACACCCTGGATCTCGTGCGCCTTGATCATGCCGGTGAGCACGTCCCGCACCGTAGGTGGCGCTTTGCCTTCCATCACAGCCTTGCGAGCGAGGTAGTCGGCCACCGCCAGAATCCCACCGAGGTTATCGGACGGGTGACCCCACTCAGCCGCCAACCAGGTGTCGTTGAAGTCCAGCCAGCGGATCATCGCGCCAATGTTGAAGGCAGCCTGTACGGGGTCCAACTCATACGAAGTACCCGGGACACGCGCGCCACCGGGCATGACAGCGCCGGGAACGACGGGGCCCATGAGCTTGGTGCACGCCGGGTACTTGAGCGCTTGGAAACCGCAGGCGAGGGTGTCCATCAAGCAGTACCGGGCGGTCTCAAACGCCTGGGCACTCGTGATCTTGAAGCTCTGGGCGTAGTCAGCGATGGCGACCAGCGCGGCATCCGGGGCGGGGCGTTCAGCTGACTTGATATCGTGGGAAGACATGTTTCAAACACTCACTTGGGTTCTGATGGCGACTAGGTTCTTTCGTCGATGGGCACGAACTCGAGATTCTGCGGCCCGATGTAGTTGGCCGCCGGCAGGCCGCGCAGGGACTTGAGCTTCAGCTTGTAGCCGTCGAGCTCGGCGCGCGTGGGCAGCTTGCCGTGCACGAGCAGGAAGGCGATCTCCTCGAACTCGCAGGTATTGGCGATCTCGAGGATGTCGTACCCACGGTAATGCAGGTCGTTGCCCGTCACCCCCACCGTACACAACGCCGTGTTGCCGGCCGTGATCCCGGACAGCGCGACGGACTTCTTGGCTTTAGGGCCTCCGATATTGACGGCGGGTGTGTTCATGGCTGCTTTCCAAAGAGTTCGTCGAGTTTTCGTTCGTAATCATGATAGCCGAGGACGTCGTACAACTCGGCGCGGGTTTGCATCAGATTCAACACGTTCTTCTGCGTGCCGTCTTTGCGTATTGCACCATATACGGCGAGCGCCGCTTGGCTCATTGCCCGGAATGCCGATAGCGGATACAACACCAGTCGAACTCCTGCCGAGCCGAGCTCCGACACTGTCAACATCGGCGTCTGACCGAACTCGGTGATGTTGGCGAGCACAGGCACGCGGATGACGCTAGTGAACTGCTTGTATTCGTCGAGCGTCTTCAGCGCTTCCGCGAAGATCATGTCGGCGCCGGCTTCGACGTACTTGCCCGCGCGATCGAGAGCCGCCTGCTGGCCTTCCACTGCGTGCGCATCAGTGCGAGCCATGATGACGAAATTAGCGTCCGTCCGACCGTCCACTGCCGCTTTGATCCGGTCGACCATTTCTTCGGCCGGCACCAACGCCTTGCCGGGCCGGTGGCCACACCGCTTGGCCGCTACTTGGTCTTCGAGATGCATGCCCCCAGCACCGGACTTAATTAGATCCGCGCAAGTCTTGCCAATATTGAACGCACCCCCCCACCCGGTATCCGCATCGACCAGCAAGGGTAGGTCGGTAACGGAGGTGATCCGACGCACGTCCTCGCACACATCGTTGAGGGACGTCATCCCGAGGTCCGGTAAACCGAACGAGGCGTTCGCCACGCCAGCACCCGACAGGTAGATAGCTCTGAATCCGCTGCGTTCTGCCAGCAGCGCCGAATACGCGTTAATAGTCCCAGCAACCTGGAGGGGCCGTTCTGCCTCGACGGCCGCCCTAAGGCGGGCACCGGCGGAATTCAACGTAGTGGTGTTCATGGGCCGCGATGTTAATGGCCAGGGAGGGGATGAAGAAAATACATTGAACGTGGCATCTCCATATGAGAAAAGTATTGAGATGGAGCTGCGTCACCTTAGGTACTTCCTGGCTGTCGCCGAGGAACTGAATTTCACCCGCGCAGCCAAGCGTCTCAATATTGCCCAACCCCCCCTCACACAGCAGATCAAGGCCCTCGAAGCCGAGATGGGCGTGACGCTGTTCGACCGTACCGGATATCGCGTCGAGCTCACCGATGCCGGCCGTTCGTTCATGCCGCAGGTCGCGCGAATCCTTGCGGACACCCGCAATGCAGTGCTGGTTGCACAGCGTGCCGCCGCCGGTGAGGTCGGGCACGTCCGAGTCGGTTTTACAGAATCCGCTTCTTTCAATCCTCTCGTGACGGCTGCGTTCCGAAACTTTAGGGCCGGCTACCCGGAGGTAGAGCTGTCACTGGAGGAAAGCCCCTCCACGGTTCTGGCTACTGCCTTGCGCGAGGGTCGCATCGACGCTGCCTTCGTCCGGCCACCATTGCGCGCGGACGAAGGCATCACACTGCATCTGATTGATGAGGAAGAAATGGTGGTGGCCGTTCCGAGCGGCCACCCGTTGGCGCAGCTCCCCGATCTCGAGATCAGGGATCTCGCCGAAGAAACATTTGTCCTCTATCCCCGTGCCGAGCGCCCTGGTCTCGCAGACACTGTTATTGCGGCTTGCGAGAAGGCCGGGTTCGCGCCGAAGGTCAAACAGTACACGCCACAGTTGTCATCAACCATCAATCTTGTGGCTGCTTCGCTGGGTATATCTATTGTTCCCAGGAGCATGCGTGGACTACAGCCGCAGGCTGTGACTTATAAGAGGTTACGCGACCAAAAGCTGACCGCGCTCCTCGGTGTGGCGCATCGCACAGGCGAACTGTCCGCTCCGATACTCAGATTCGTAGAGACCGCTACGCGAGCCTCAGGCTAAATTCCAACACTGAGCTGGCGACTCTCTCCCGATCCTCTAAAGTCACCATCAGCGTGTCGCACAGTTGCACCGGAACCCCGACGCAATCTGCCAGCGCAGCGTCACGTGAATCCAACACGAAGCCGTCGATCAGGCCACGGTAGTGTTCAACGATTGCCAGCGGCGAGGGAGTGACGCCGAGTTCCCTCATGATCTTTGCCGTGGGTCCTTTCACCGCTGCATCACCGATGATTGGAGTAACTGCAATTACAGGCACTCCACGCTCGCGGAGCATTGAGCGCATTTCCGGCAGAGACAGAATAGGGTCGACGCTCAGGTACGGATTCGACGGCGCAATGACTATCGAGAGCAAGTCCGGAGAGCGCAGTGATTGCCTGACACCGTCCGCGACCTGCGCTGCTTCAGCTCCGCGAAAGTGCAGTGACGACACGACGGGAGCGCAACGTTGACGAACGAAATAATCCTGAAACCCGAGCTCCCCCTCGGCCGTCGTGACGATCGTCCGCACCGGATCGTCGCTCATCGGAATGATCGCAGCATCGATACCTAGACGTGACGCTATGTCACCAGTGACCGCGCTCAGAGTCTCACCACTACCCAGCCGTCGTGTTCGCTCGACATGCAATGCCAAGTCGCCGTCACCAAGCTGGAACCATGTTTCTCCGCCAAGCGTGGCCAGCGTGCGCATGAACGTCCACGTCTCATCGCGTCGACCCCATCCCAGTTCAGGGTTTGCAAGCCCACTTAGTGTGTAGATGGTGGTATCGATGTCGGGGCAAATGCGCAGCCCCAAATGCTCAAAATCGTCACCAGTGTTGACGGCGATTCTCAACGACCCCGTTGGCAACATGCGTTGTAGCCCGAGGCACAGCTTCGCGCCCCCAACCCCACCGCTGAGTACGAGAATGAACCCGTCAGCCACTGGATGGCGTCCTGAGAGTACACATGCGGTCTATTGTAAGCTAGGCCGATATGGACGACTTACCTGTACACCTATTTACTGACCCGGTCTGGCATGCGCTGAACACGCGACACAGCCATTTGGCTGTAATTGAGGGTGATGCGCGCCGATACCCCGTCGATGTAGCGCCATTCGCCGCCCTGGCAAAACCGACCGAGTTGGCTCTGTGGGAGCTACACGCGCTGCTGGCGCCAAGTGAGTATGTGTGGCTCTTCGGAACTCATTACCCACAACTGCCTGAGCTACGTTACGAGGGCACGTTGGAATGTGTGCAGATGATGTTGCCCGTTGAGATCGCAATGAAAGCGTCGCCGATCGAACTTCAACGCCTGACCGGCGCCGATTCAGACGCAATGGTCGCCCTCACCGACATCGCATTCCCCGGCTTCTTCCGCAGCCATACTTATGAGATGGGGACCTACTATGGGGCGTGGCTGGACTCGCGCGAAAAGAGTGGGCAACTCGTTGCCATGGCGGGTGAGCGACTTACGCTGGACGGATACACAGAAATCAGCGGCGTTTGCACCCATCCGGAGCATCGTGGGAAAGGCCTCGCGGCAAACCTGATCGCGAGAGTCGCGAAGGATCACATTGAGCAGGGCGTCGTGTCATTTCTCCACGTCGCTGCCGCGAACACCGACGCCATCGAACTCTATCGGAGACTAGGCTTCGTGGAAACCCGCAGGCCGATGCTCACGCGTGTGGCGCGCCCTGGGTAGGCCGCGGGAGCCGCTCAACGCAGCTGACTGTCCTTACTTCCGCGACGATTGTACCCGCTAAACGCGGCGGCCTCACGGTCCTCGGCGTCCTGACACGTGATGCAAAGACGGACGCCCGGCACGGCATTCCGACGTGCCTCAGGGATAGTCGCCCCGCAGTCGGCGCAATGGATCAAGGAAGGACCCTGGGACAAACGGCTTTGCACACGGCTGACCCCATCCTTCACGGTCGCGTCGATCTGATCCTGTACCGCACCGTCGCCCGCCCAACCTGTAGCCATGCCTCCGCTCCTCCGTCAATTCAGGCCCTGAACTTCCTTAATAATTGCGGCAGAGTCCGATTGCAAGCTGCTCCCCCACCGGAGCCGGCTCCCGCGACGCGCCGGGCGGAAAAGCCGCGGCACTGTTCTTCCGAAGCAGCTCACTGATTCAATCCGGCAGGGCGCCCCAGCTGGGATAATCTTCCGCACGAGCTACGCACGAGGGTGGCCGGGCCCTAGTTCTGCGTCATAAAAATCAATAGGATATGGATCTAATCTAGAATGACATTGAAGACTGCCCGCCGCGTCGCTCTGCAGGCCGCCGAGCCGATGACCCGTTGATGCTGACCACCATCCAGCTGTCCATTGGCCTGCTGATCGTCATCTCGGTCATCGCCTACATTGCCGTCCGCCTGAAAGTGCCGGCATCCATCCTTCTGGTGCTGGCAGGCGTGGGCCTCGGCCTGCCCGCGGCGGTCCCCAACGTCGAGCTGTCGCCGGAAGTCGTACTGCTCCTGGTCCTGCCGCCGATCATCTATTCGGCCTCCGTCGCCATGAGTTGGAATGAATTCAGATTCAACCTCAGGCCCATCTCACTGTTGGCAATAGGTTGTGTCGTATTCACGGCCTCAGCCGTCGCAGCTGCGGCTCATTACTGGATAGGATTCAGCTGGCAGCTGGGCTTCGTTCTCGGCGCCATCGTCTCGCCGCCCGACGCCGTCGCTCCGTTGTCCATCGCCAAGCGACTACGTCTGCCGCGCCGGATAGTGGTCATCCTCGAAGGCGAGGGGTTGGCAAACGATGCAACCGCGTTGATTCTCTATCGCTTTGCCGTCGCCGCAGTGCTTGGCGGTACATTCTCCATTACCCATGCAGTCGGCGAATTCGTCGCCATCCTGGCAGGCGAGCTCATCTGGGGATTGGTGGTCGGTTGGTTGATGTTGCGTCTGCGGCGTTGGGTAGGCGATCCGCGCGTTGAAATCATGCTCTCCGTGTTGACTCCGTTTCTGGCCTACTGGCCCCCGGAGCTGCTCGGTGGGTCAGGCGTGCTGGCGACCGTTACCACCGGCCTCTACATCAGTTGGAACGGTCTGCGCCTCATCAGTGCACCCACACGCCTGCAGGGAGTTTTCTTCTGGGACTTCCTGATCTATACCATCGAGGGAATGATATTCCTGCTCACGGGCCTGCAGGCTCACACGCTGATCTCCAGCCTCAAGACGCACGCGCTGTCGGAGTTGTTGATATCCGGTGCGATTGTGAGCGCGGTCGTCATCGTCACCCGGTTTATCTGGATGTACCCGGCGATATATCTCCCGCGCCTGTTGAGTGCCTCATTGCGGCGCACTGATCCCGCGCCGCCATGGACATGGCCCACCATACTCGCCTTCACGGGAGTCAGAGGCATCGTGTCGCTGGCAGCGGCTTTCGCGATACCCCTCACCGTTTCCGACGGCTCACCATTTCCCAACCGCGACTTGATTCTCGTGCTCGCCTTCGTGGTCGTCCTCGTTACCCTGGTGGGGCAGGGACTGACACTGCCCTGGGTGGTCCGCGCACTGGGATTGCAAAATACGGGTCAGCGGGAACGGGAAGAGCAGCGCATCGAGGAATTTCAGGCGCGCAAGACGGCCATCGAGGCAGCGGGCGCGCGCCTGGACGCGCTAGCGGCGGATCCTGATGTGCCACCTGACATCATCGCCCGCTTGCGCGCACATCATAAGTACCGGACCGAGCAGATCAAGATGCGCAACTGTGACAACGAAGCGCAGCGCAAGCGAATTGCCCAGGGGGACAACTTCGAGTTGCAGTTGATTGCGGCCGAGCGTGACCTGATCAACGGGAAATATCACGAAGGCGAGTTGAAGGATGAGACCCGCCGGCGTCTCGAGCACGAGCTGGATTTGCGGGATGCGCAGCTCGCCAGCGTGCGGAATGAGGATAATGGGGGCTAGGGACCGCCGGTGGTGTTGTATGTTGCGGTCGTAACCATTTCCGAATCCGATGTCAGTAGCGCACGCCATATATAGGGATACCTAAGGCGCAAGATAGGGAGTTTTACCGGTTCGCCGGCGCGGCGGAATCCCTAGTCTTTGTGAACCCGGAAATCCTCCGGATCACACAGGAACCGAAGTCATGCGCCCCCTTTTTGTCATCTCGTCTCTGGCACTCGCCGGAGTGATCAGCCCGTTCGCCACCGCCTCGGCAACCACCGTCACAACTGCGGGCTACGAAGTTGCGACTCGCGTCGTGAATTTCAGTGATTTGAATCTCAACAGCCGTGAGGACGTCGCGACGCTGTATTCGCGGATCAAGTCGGCCGCGAAGGAAGTCTGTGAGCCGGCGGACCCCCGCTCTCGTGATACGTCCGCGCGCCTGCGTCACTGCAAGGAACGCGCAATTGATGAGGCCGTAGCAGATGCAAAGTCATCGCAGTTGCTCACTTTCCACATGGCGACGACCAATCAAATCGGTTCAGCGCTGAATCGCTGAAGCCCGCGGGGTGATGTCCCGCACCTCCTGCCGGGCCAAAGTGGTGCATTGGATGGCGACGCTGCTGCTATCCTGCGCTCTTTGCCCCGGAAGGACTTTAGATGTTGATCAAGCATCGCGTGCCTGTTTTAGCCGCCTGTCTGATTGCCGCGTTCGCGCCGCACAGCTACGCGGCTCCAACACCGAGCCCTACGTCTACCCCTAAAACCCCCATCACCCACGAAAAGCTGTGGCTGATGAAGCGCGTGGGGGCACCGGCAGTCAGTCCGGACGGTAAATGGGTTGTCTTCTCCGTTCTCGAGCCTTCTTACGAGACAGACAAAGAGATCAGTGACCTTTGGATCGCGGCCACGGACGGCAATTCTCCGCCGCGCCGGATCACGAACACGAAGGCGCCCGAGGGCAGTGTTGCGTGGTCGCCCGACAGCCGCACCCTTGCATTCACAACCAAGCGTGAGGGCGACGAAGCCGACCAGATCTACCTTCTCGAGCTTTCTTCGGGAGGCGAGGCCAGAAGGCTGACGAATCTGTCCACCGGCGCCGCCAATCCCCAGTGGCGCCCGGACGGCAAGGCCATTTTGTTCGAGTCCTCGGTCTATCCGAATGCCCTCGACGATGAGGCCAACAAGAAGATTGCGGCTGACCGCAAGGCGCTGAAGTACAACGTGCACGCCTACGAGCACTTCCCGGTCCGTTTCTGGAACCACTGGCTCGACGATCGCCAGCCCACGCTCCTGGTGCAGCCGGTGCAGGAAGGATCCACGGCCAAGGACATTCTTTCACCGACTACTTTCGCGCACACCACGGGGTTCTCGGGCGTGCAAAGCGAAACCGCGATCTCGTTGTCACCCGTGTGGAGTCCGGACGGTAAGGAAGTCGTGTTTGCCGCTACGACAGAACGTTGGAATTCAGCCTTCTCACATGTTGGCTACCACCTTTACCGGATGCCTGCTGAGGGCGTCGCTGAGCCTAAATTGGTCACCCCTGAAACGGGGGACTACGCGGAAGCCGTGTTTTCGCCTGACGGCAAAGCGCTGTTTTTCAAATACGCGCCCGCGGACAACGAGATTTATCACCTCGAGCAGCTGCAGCGCGTGTCGTGGCCGGCGGGCGGCGCGGCGACCCGAGTCACGCATGACTTCGATCGCATGGTTTCAGGTTACGTGCTGACATCGGACAGCCGCACGATTTATATGCGCACACCTGAAGCGGGCAAGGAGAACCTGTATCGAGTCCCCGCATCGGGCGGTCAGCCGACCCTCGTCATCGGCCCGCAGACGGGTGGCTACACCAATCTCGTCAGCGCGCAGAAGTCATCAAAGCCGGTGCTGATTGCCAGTTACGGCAGTTCCGTCAACCCTCCGGAAATCGTGCGCATCGATCCCAACGCGCACCAGCATACCAACCTGACCCACGTTGACACCGCGGTTGCGGCAACCGTCGACTGGAGTCCCCCGGAACACTTCTACTTCACCAGCACCAAGGGCCGCAACATCCACAACATGATCGTGTTGCCGCCTGCGTTTGATCCCGCGAAGAAGTATCCGTTGTTGGTGTTCATTCATGGTGGCGCGGCGAGTTTCAATCCTGACCAGATCGGTCTGCGCTGGAATTACCACCTGCTCGCAGCCCCTGGCTACGTGTTGCTCATGACGGATTACACCGGCTCGACCAGCTTCGGCGAGAAGTTCGCGCAGGCCATCAAGCTCGATCCGTTGAAGACGCCCGGTGAGGAGATCAACCAGGCGGTGGACGAGGCACTCAAGCGCTATTCGTTCATCGATGGCTCACGCATGTGTGCTGGCGGGGCCAGTTATGGCGGGCATCTCGCCAACTGGCTCGAGGCGACTACCACGCGTTATAAATGCATCATCAGTCATGCGGGAGAAGTTGATCTCGCCACCCAGTGGGGTGAGAGCGATGGCATCTACGACCGCGAGCTCACCAACGGCGGTCCGCCTTGGGGCGGCAGTGCGATCTGGCGCGAGCAAAGCCCCATGACCTATGCTGCAAACTGGAAAACGCCCATTCTGCTGAGCATCGGCGAGCGGGACTTCAGAGTGCCCATCGGTAACACGCTGGAGAATTGGGCCACGCTGCAGCGCATGCATGTGCCCAGCCGGCTGCTGGTGTGGCCTGATGCGTGGCATTGGATACTCAAGGGTGAGGACAGCCGACACTTCTACGACGAGGTGCATGCATGGCTGGCCAAGTATTTGAAGGGTGAAGAGCCGCCGACACACTGACACTGACTTGCCGTAACGGTGCCCGAGGACGAAGATCTGGGCACGGTTGCGGGGCCCTCCCTCTAGTGGCCCGGGCTCGCCGCCGCGGCGGCGCTTGACTTGCAGCCAAACAGGAGCGTTCGGTCATATTGATCTTCGGTGATCGTATTGTAGCCGCGTGTTCCACAGATACGACCGGCCTTGACCAGGCAAGAGTCCCAAGTGTTCAGCAAGCCTCTGCAGTGGACTGCATATCCTTTGGAGCCATCCGCCAGATATGTCGTACGCTGGCCCGCGCATGAGATCAAGGTAATTGATGTCAGCGCACAGATCACCGCTGCAGCCCACGACCTGACCGTTTTCATACGCCATCGCCACCTGTTTTCGAGCCGGTAAGCATGAACCGCTCCGATTACAATTTCGTTTCATAGCGGCCTGAGCGCCTGGTTGTAACAAAGACGTGCGATGTTGGACGCCCAGCGCTGTTTCGAGACCTGCCTGCGTGACGAAGAAACGGATGAGCTCGTGGCCGGCCGCCGCCATTGTGATTGTGTCAATCTGTATCCGCGTCGAGCCGGTGATGGCGGATGAGACCGGATTTTATGTGGGCGCAAACGCCCTCAGCTTGCTGAGCACATACCGCCGACCCGATCTGGATAGTGCGACTACCGCAGTGTTCGGCGGAGCTGCCAACGGCTATTCAATGGGTCCTTCGTCGGTTGAGAGAAATCACATCATGTGGTCCGCCGACTTCGGCTACATGGTCAGCCGCAATCTTGGAATCGAGGTGTCCTATCTCGACCTGGGATCGCTTCAGTATTCGGGCTTTGGCACCGTCACAGCATCAGATGGAACCGCCTCGGAGGTGCACCTCAATCTGGATGTCAGAGCTCATGGGCCCGCTGTGGCGCTGGTGGGCGCGCTTCCAATGACGAATGTCTGGGAAATCAACGCTCGCGTGGGTGCAATCGAGGCGAAAACGAAAACCAATTACCGGACCGCTGTGGGTGAGGACGTTCAATCAGGAAATCTGTCGCAGAGCTCAACGAGCCTGCTGGCGAGCGTCGGAACGGCATTTACTGTCACGACTCACCTCACTCTTCGGTTGGATTATCTGCGAATTCAACATATTAAGGAAAAGGGGTTGGAGCGCGCGTTCAACGTCGATGGGGTCACCGCCGGCGCGGCTCTAGTCTTTTGAAGCCGGTGCTCGCACCCGCCCGGCTCCGGAGAGGGTTGCTGCGCAAAAATCGAGGAAAGCTTTGAGCTTCGCCGGTTGAAAGCGGCGCGACGGATACAACGCATACAACGGCCAACGCTCGCCCGACCAGTCGGGAAACAGGTTGATCAGTCGCCTGGAGCGCACCAATTCCTCTGAAGATGGCCCGCCAGGTGCTGTGCCGGGGCGGGTCCATCTCGAGAGCCGGAATCGGATTGCGCGGCAGCATGGGTCGCAGGACCTGCGGCTCGGAGGAGAAGGTCCTGTAATCCGCCATCGCACCCTTGACGTCCTCATAGTCCCAGTCTTCAAAGAAACCGCGCGTCCACCTCCACATCCAGCGCCGTCACCAACCGGTTGGTCTCATTCGCCAACCCCACGATTGCCAGCAGCTCCGAGTACTGACTCTCCGTCATCCCCTTGTTGCGTGCCGCGGCGCCATGCGAGGCGATGCAATACCGGCAACCGTTGGATGCGCTGATCGCGACGTACAGCATCTCCTTCACCAGCGGATCGATTGTTCCCGGCCCCATGACCTCCTTGATGTTCGCCCAAATGCGGCGCAGGGAGGCAGGATCGTGCGCAAGCACCTTCCAGAAGTTGTTGACCCAGTCCGTCTTCCGTGTGGCCATGATGTCGTCGTAGACGGCACGAACTTCCGGGGACGCGTCTTTGTATTCAATGGGATTGCGTTTGGCACTCATTCCGGTCTGGCCTCCACCGCTACTTCAAACAGTGAGAATGATGGCCCCGGTAGTGGAGCGGGACTCCAGGGCGGTGTGAGCTTCCGCGGCCTGGCTCAGAGGCAATCTCAAACCGATTCTCGGCGTCAACACACCCGCCAACACCATCTTGAACGTCTCCTCAGCCATCGCATCGCGGGCCGATCGTTCGCGCAGGTAGTGAAACACAGTCGGCCGTACGATGGCGTTGGAACGAGCCGCCAGCCGCGAAATGGCGAAGGGCGGAACCGGTCCGGACGACTGTCCGAAATTGACCAGGGTGCCGAAGTAGCCTAGGCACTCCAGTGACCCGTTGAAGGTGTCGGCTCCCACAGAATCGTACACAACGTCGACGCCGCGCCCGTGCGTGAACGAGGCGACGCGCTCCACGAAATTCTCGCTGCGATACAGGATGACCTCGTTGGCGCCGCAGCCGCGTGCGATCTTCGCTTTCTCGATCGAGCCCACAGTTGCGATGACGCGTGCGCCCAAATGTTTGGCCCAATGGACGAGTGACTGACCCACACCGCCGGCGGCTGCGTGGATGAGGATGGTTTCCTCGGGAAGCACTCTGCGCGTGTGCCGCAATAACATGCACGCGGTCAGACCCTTAACCGCGAGACTCGCCGCCGCCTCGTCGCTGATTGCATCCGGCAGGCGAAAGGCGAGTGCGGCGGGCAACACGCGCGCCTCGGAGTAGGCGCCGTACCCTTGATCGACGTAGCAGATGCGGTCGCCGGGAATGAACGCAGTTACATCGGGTCCAACACGCTCAACGACGCCTGCGGCCTCGATACCGGGAATGCCTGGCAGCGTCAGAGTCTTGTAACTCCCGGTCCGCACATAGGTGTCGTGAAAATTGACGCCAATGGCGGTGTGACGAACGAGCAGCTCTCCGGGACCCGGATCCCCGACCTCGACCTCTTCCCACAGCAACGTCTCAGGGCCGCCGTACTCGCGCAGAACAATAGCTCGTGTCATGAAAGGACTCTTATCCAGTTGAACGGATCAGGCGCCCGACGCTCCTGAATCGCCAGCAGTGACTCCCGCAGGCGGCTGGCGAGCACGTTGGTCTGATTCGGTTTGTACAGGTTGTCGGAGTCGGCGAGGGCCGAGATCGGCATGATGATGGCAGCGGTGCCGCACGCGAAAATCTCGCTGCAGCGGCCCGTGCTGATCTGGGTCAACAGCTCATCGATATCCATGGTTCGCTCATGGACAGTGTGACCCAGATGCCGGGCCAACCGGATCAGTGAATCACGGGTAACGCCTGGCAGAATGGCGGTATCGAGCTCGGGGGTATGCAACTCGCCGTCAATGACGGCGAAGAAATTCATCCCCGACAACTCCTGGATATATCGATGCGAGGCCGCATCGAGCCACAGCGCCACCGCATGCCCGCCCGCAACCGCAGCAGTAGACCCCCGAAGTGACGCCGCATAGTTCGCGGCAGTCTTCGCGGCGCCAACTCCACCGACAGCGGCTCTGACATCGCGCCGCTCAATAGCGACGGACGGAGTGCCGGACGCATACGACTCCACCGGGTTGGCAATCACCATGAAGCGAAACGTGGTTGAGTTGCGCAGCAGGTAGCCGCTTTCGGTGCCAAACAGGAACGGGCGCAGGTACAACGACTGCCCGGAGCTCGCCGGAATGAATTCGGCGCAGGCGCGAGTAACCGCTTCCAGGCCTTCGAAGAACAGTTGCTCCGGGACTGCAGGCATGGCCAACCGGTGCGCCGAGCGCTCCATCCTGCGGAAGTTCTCGTCCGGTCTGAACAGGTTGGGTTTCGATTGTCCGACCCGGTACGCTTTCAGGCCCTCGAACACCAGCTCTGCGTACTGCAGCGCGCGCGCCCCGGGCAATATCTGAATGGGCCCATAGGGCAGCAACTGTCCCGGGCCCCAGGCCTGGTCGTGCCATTCAGCACTGAACATGACCGGTGCATTGACGGCACCGAATCCCAGTTTTTCGGGCAGTACAAACTGTTTGATCGCCGCGGCAACCTCGGGGGCGAGCGTCATCTACTTTCTCAAGTACGCGTCTGTGCCGGCCAGCCAATCCTGCCGCGGTGGATTGAAGACATCGACATCGAGAGTGTCTTCCAGCGCCACCGCCCGATGTGGCACGTTTGAAGGAATCACAACAACCTCACCGGCACGAACAGTGATCTCGTCGGCGCCATCCGCGCCAAACCAGAAGTGCAACGCGCCTGAGAGAATGTAGGTCAGCTGCTCGTTCTCATGCTTGTGCAGGGGAACGTCATCGCCCTTCTTGAAGTACACGTGCGCAATCATCATGCGATCGGTTGAGATGAGCTTGCGCGACATCCCGCCTTTGAGGGGCTCGGCAGACATGTCCTTCCAGACAAAATGTTGGACGCCGCCGGCGGCGGTCGTGGTGGGGGAGTTCTTGTCAGGCATCGTATTCTCTCAATCAGGGAGTGATGGCAATCACCCGGGCCGGAAACCCACTGCCGCCCTCGGGCTTGGGAAAGCTCACCATGACCAGTCCACCGGACTCGGGAACCTGGTCGAGGTTGGCCAGCATCTCAATCTGGTAGTGGTTCGTCCCGAGCACATAGGATTCGAGAGAATAATCGTCTTTGGTCGTCGCCACACCGGGATCTGTATCCGTGGTCTCGTGGCCGGAGGCGGCAATGTGTCGATCTTCGTACAGTAGTTTCAATACTGCCATGCTCCAGCCGGGGTAGTGCGCGACGCCCTGGGTGTCCTTGTTTTGCATGCGGGCATCGTCGGGCCAGCGTTTCGACCAGTCGGTCCGCATGGCCACGAACGAATGGGCCGGAATGCGCCCATGGCGTGTTTCCCAAGCACGGACATCGTCCACGGACAGCACGTAGTCGGGGTTCTTGGCGACCTTCTCGTGGACGTCGAGCACGACCAGGGGCATCAGCATGTCCTTCGGGTCGATCTGGTCGACGGTCTTCAGTCCATCGTGGAAGTGGGCCGGGGGATCGACATGCGTTCCCCATTGGCCTACGTGACAGAACTCCTCAACGTGGAACCCGTCCTTCTTGATGGTATAGAGCGTGCGCCTCTTCATTTCGCCGAAACCCTTCCAGTGCGGCGTGGACACACCGAACGAATGAGTCAGGTCGACAAAACGTTTGCTCGCGAGTGTCGTATAGACACTCATCAGGTCCTGTGGCGTATCGGCCTGTGCCACCGACACGAGGGAGAAACCCACAGCAGCCAGAAATACGCGTTTCAACATGTCGGCACTCTCAGAAATGATAGAGGACGTGGGCTTTCCACCAACGAGGACTGCCAGGATACAGCTGAGCGAGCCCGTTGACCCCGGTGTTGTCAAATCCCATCACACCATAGTGCTTGTCGGCGACGTTTTCGACCGAGGCGCCGACCTCGTACTTGCCGTCGGCAGGTATCCAGAACAGTCGCACGTTTCCGACACCAAAGGCACTTTGCTCCACAATCGGCAGCTGCGTCAGATTGAACCAGAAGTGTGACATGTAGTTGCCGTCGAGCTGCAGGGACAGAGAGCCGGGTCCGACCGGCAACGTATAGCGGGCGAGGGCGTTCGCGCTCCAGCGCGGAGCATTCGGCGGAATGTAATTCGCCTTCACGCCGGTACCGCGCGAATCCACATCCTCCACGACTGCATCCACGTACGCACCGCCAAAGCCGAAGCGCCAGGAGGAGTTCGGAGCCCACGTAATGTCAGTTTCCGCGCCTTTATGCTTGGCATCCGCATTCACGATGAGCTGCTCGAGGCTCACCGTGTAGAGCAGCGCCTGGTAGTCGTGGTAGTCATAGTAATAGGCGGCGGCGTTGACGCGCAGAGTGTGATTCAGGAACTCGGACTTGAAGCCGACCTCATACGAGGACAGTTTCTCGGGCCGAAACTCCAGCGTGCTCAGATCTCCGATGGTGATCGGGAACAGGGGGGCCGTGAATCCGCCTCCTTTCACGCCGCGGTTGTAACTCACATAGGTGAGCAGATTGTCCGACAGATGGAAGTCGACCTGTGCCTTGCCGCTGACCAGCGTGTCGGCCAGGCTGTTGTGGTAGCTCTGCAGCGTCGCGTCCGTGGGTGGCGTCAAAACAGTGATCGGGTTGGTCGGGTCGGCGGGGAAGGTTTCGTAGGGGTACCAGCCGAAGTGATAGTCCTTCTGGTCGCGCGTAACCCGTGCGCCCAGTGTCAGACCAATCAGGTCCGTGGCTCGATACTCGACCTGACCGAATGCCGCATACGACTTCGTCAGCAATTCATAGGGCGAGCGCGTCCCGGGCACGCCGCCATCCGCACCGGGTACACCACCATCACGATACGCGGTGCGGCAGTTTCCATAGGGCCACGCGCCCTCGGACGGAAAGCAGGCGTTGTTGGGGTTGGTGGGCGACACGAATTCCTGCGCGGAAAAGAAGGCCGGTCCCGTGTAGCCTTCGAAGTAATGGCCGTCGATCCGCAGTCCGTACAGACCCGCGGTCCAATTCAACGTCTCATCGCCGCCGTTCAAGCGCAGTTCCAGCGACTCCTGCGTGACTTTGCTGCCGTTGAAGAATTCGAACAAAGTGGACGGGGAGGCATCGGAGTCTTCCTGGTAGTCTTTGTTCAGCCGTTGAAAGTCGCCGATGACATTGAGAGTCATTCCCGCGAGGTCCTGGGTGTACTTCGCGCTGATGCCTGAGGTCTTGATCTTCGCAAAGCCGCTCAGGTTGTCGCGGATGGTGAAAGGCCCGCTGTTGGGTACACCGCTGGCGTTGCACCCGGGGCAGGCGCCGTACTGATTCACGTTCGCCGGCAGGTACGCATCCACGCCGGGCCCAACGTTGTAGGTTGCGCGCTCTTCCCATGACCCGGCGTGAACATCTTCACGAGCGTAGCGCCCCGTTACGAGCAGCTGTGCGTCAGAAGGTAACTTGAACAACACCTCACCACGCAGGGCCCAATCGTTGCCGTTTTCCGCATCCGCCGCACCGCCGGCCACATTCTTGAATAACGGATCGTAGTGATTCGACTCAAACGCAAGGCGCGCATCTACACCATCCACCAGCGGCGAATTGAACGCCCCTTCGATCCGGGTCAGGTTGCGCTCGCCGAAAGTGACATCAACATACCCGCCCTGGGTGTCAGTGGGCTTGCGGGTGATGAAGTTCGCGAGTCCGCCCGTGGCATTGCGTCCGAACAGCGTCCCTTGCGGACCGCGGAGCACCTCCACCCGATCCATGTCGAACAGCGAAAAAGCCAGGCCCGCCATCTGGCTGATGTACACCTCGTCGATGTAGATGGCGGCTGGACTCTCCTGGTGATCGGCGAAGTCGTTCTGCGTGACGCCGCGGATCGAGAGCGAGAAAGAGGAGGGGCCGTTTGGTTGCGTCATTACCACAGCGGGTACTGACCTGGTGATGTCTGTGGCGGCAACGGCACCGAGCGTCTGCAGGTCCGTGCCGGAGATCGCCGACAGGGAGATGCCCACGTCCTGAGCGTTCTGCGCTCGCTTCTGTGCAGTGACAACCACCTCTTCGAGCGCCCCTGACGGGGCTGATTCTTCCGCGGCGTGGCTGGTGCCGGCCAGAAACACGCCCAGGGCAAGCACCACTTCGAGTCGTTTGAGCTGCATAGCAACCTCCCATGCACCGGAACCGAGCGGGAGCTGGGCCGGATTATGTTTTAGGCCTCATTATTTTCCATCATTCTGGCCATCGTCGTGGGTTTTTGCCAACATCTTATTAGTGCCGTGCATATTCGAAACAGGTATGGTTGGGTCATGCAAGACCTCAACGTGCGTTACCTGTATGAGGCGGCCCGGCTCGGGTCCATGCGGGCGGCCGCAGACCAGCTGGATGTGGCCGTGTCATCGATCAGCCGGCAAATCTCCCAATTGGAAGCGGAAGTCGGGGTTGCCCTGATAGAGCACGGCCGCCGCACGGTCATGCTCACGGAAGCCGGCAAACTGTTGATTGAATACTATGCAGAGCAACGCACCCACCGTGAGACGTTCGAGCGCCAGCTCGCAGACCTGAAGGGGCTGAAAGCCGGGCGCGTCCGCCTGGCCATCGGCGAGGGATTCATCGGCGATCCCCTTTCAGGCGTGCTGTCGCGGTTTGTCGCCAGGCACAGTGGTCTGAATCTCGATGTGCGTGTAACCGCTTCTTCCAGTGAGGTTGCGCGGTTGGTTGTCGAAGATGAAGCGCACCTCGGGCTGGCGTTTCAATCATCGGATGATCCGCGGATCCGGGTTCTCGCATCGGTGCGTCATCCGTTGTGCGTAATCCTGCGGCCCTCGCATCCGCTTGCCAAACAAACGAGCGTACGACTCGCGGACCTGGAGGGTTATCCTCTGTGTCTGCCGGAGTCCTCGCTGCGTACGCGCCAGCTTCTGAAAGAAGCGGAGATTGCCGAGCGCGTGTCCCTACAGCCCAGCATCACTTCCAATTCGCTGCTGTTGCTGCGTAACCTGTTGTGTTCGAGCGATCTGGTCACTCTGATGCCCATGCTGGCCGTGATGGAGGAGATCGAGCGGGGCGAGCTGGTGGCCAGGCCCTTGATCAGCTCGATGCTGCAGGAGACCTCGGTGCACGTGATTTGCCGGCTCGGCCGGCATCTGACACCGGCGCCTTTACGGCTGATGGATAAGTTGATCGCGTACCTGAACGGGTATGAACGGTGTCTGGAACGGGCTAACGCCCAGGGGACGGCAGCCGTGGCAACAGTCGACATTGCCCCGCAGTCGACGCGGCTGCAGATGGCCTGACGGGAAAAACCCGGTCAGCCTCCACGAGGTGGCCCGCCGGCACGGGCGCTGTGAGCGGCATCATTGCCCAAAACGCAAGGAACTTGGGCGGCGATGTCATTGAACCCGTGCTCCACCCCGGGGCATCCTGCCGGCCGACGCCCTGGCACGATGCATAACAGAAGATGGCCGTAATCCCGCGCACCCGACTAACACCGCAGTACGAAATCTCACGGGTCATCAAGGGCGGTTGGCAACTTGCGGGCGACCACGGCCCCGTAGACCCGGCCACAGCCGATCGCGACATGGCGGCCTTTGTGGAGGCCGGCATCACCACATTCGACTGCGCTGACATCTACACGGGCGTTGAAGCGATGATCGGCTCGTTCAGAGTCCGTTATCCGGCCCTCGCGGCCCGGTCGCAGATTCATACGAAATTCGTGCCGGACCTGACTGTGCTCGATCGCGTCGACAGCGCGTACGTAGAGCGCATCGTGGATCGCTCCCTGGAGCGACTGCACACGCAGCGGCTGGACCTGGTTCAGTTTCATTGGTGGGATTACGCCGTGCCGGGCTATGTCGAGGCGGCGATGGCCCTCGAGCGGTTGCGGGTCAAAGGCAAGATCGCCCACATCGGCGTCACCAACTTTGACGTGCCGCATCTGATGGGGCTGTTGGACGCGGGGGTGCCGGTTGTAGCTCATCAACTACAGTATTCGCTCCTCGATGCCCGGGCCATGCACGGGATGGCCCAGGCCTGCCAGGCCCGGGGCATCGGGCTGCTGTGTTACGGTACGGTGGCCGGCGGCTTTCTCTCCGATCGATGGCTGGCGAAGCCTGAGCCAGGCCGGGCATTCAGCAACCGCTCCCTCATCAAGTACAAGTTGATCATTGATGACTTCGGCGGGTGGGAGCTGCTTCAGGAGCTGCTGCGAACACTGCGCCACATCGCGGATAAACACTCATGCGACATCGCCACCGTCGCCTCGCGGGCAATGCTGCAGCGCGCTGCGGTAGCCGCGGTCATTGTTGGTGCGACCAACACCTCGCATCTGGACTCCAATGCCCGGATCGGTGCAATCGAGCTGGATTCTGCCGACCTGGCGGCGATTGCCGCCGTCACGGCGCGCCATGTCGGACCCGACGGGGATGTTTTCACGCTGGAACGCGATCGCCAGGGCCGCCACGGGCGCATCATGAAGTACGACCTGAACAAGTAGCCTTCCGTTGCGCTCAAAGCAACGATTCCTCTCCGGCCCTGTCATTGAATGCCCGTTCCCGCCATTGATAATCGATCGGAAGGTGAGCCATGTCTACATTTGCCGTCCAACGCCGAACGATTGCCGCCGGCGCGTGTCTGCTGCTCGGGTTGTTGACCGCGGGAACCGGTGCGGCGGCAGCAGTCCGGCACGATATCCTGGTCGACATGTTTGTCTGGTGGAATGCTGCATACAAACAAAAGGACGGGTTTACCGAAGCCGCGTTCTCGAAGTACTTCACGAACGACGCCATACTCCGGGTGAATGGCAGCGATCGCAGCAAGGGACTGAAGGATCTCGCGGCTCATTTCCGCGACATTCAGGGACGTACCGAGATGGTGGAGATCGAGCTGCCGTTCATTGACGAGTTCACCTCGGCGGGCGGGGACCGGATCTTCACCCATCACTTCGTCAAGGCCCGCGAGAAAGGCCAGGACAGTCGGGAGCGCGTCATGGGGTATGCCGCGATTCGCGACGGGAAAATATCACTGATCAACTTTGTAAGCGTCCCCGACGCGGCCGCAAAATAAACTTTCGGAGAACGATATGACGGTTCGACTCAACTCGCTGGCTTCGTGCAGAGTGCAATACGCCGTGCGGACGGCACTGTGCATGCTGGCAGTTGGCTCCGCGGGCGTGCAGCCTGCGCTGGCCGCCGACGATGACTCGTTGTCGGAAGTGACCGTCACCGCCCAGCGGCGTGAGCAGAACCAGCGCGACGTTCCCATCAGCCTGACCGTGTTTTCAGCGGACTCGGTGAACAAGCAGAATTTCCAGGGAGTGGAGAACTACTTCGCGGAGACGCCCAACGTCAGCTTTACGACCCAGGGGTCCAGGGATCGCAAGGTACTGGCTCTGCGCGGCGTCAGCGACCTGCTGTCGCCCGATTCGAACATTCGCGAAGGCAGCTTCGCATTCTACGTCGACGAGTTTGATGTGGCGCCGGGGACAGTGAACCCGGAACTGGTGGATGTGGATCACATCGAGGTGCTGCGCGGACCCCAGGGAACCTATTTCGGCCGCAATTCGGTCGGTGGCGCCATCAACATCGTGACGAAGCAGCCGACCAATGACTGGTTTCTGGAAGGCTCGTCGCAATACTCGAGCTTCAATACGGTCGACTCGCATGTCATCGTCAATGCTCCGCTGATAAATGATGTACTCGCCCTGCGCGTCGTAGGGCGCTACGAGCGTAGCGACGGTAACATCAAGAACATCAATCCCATTGGTGGCGGCAACGACAACAAGTACGACTACGGCAAGGCGCAACTTCGATTTACCCCGAACGAAGCCCTCACCGTCGATCTGATCGGTGCGATCACGAAGGAGGACACCGGCATGCGCGATGGCGTGCCGTCCGGCGTGTTGGCCAGCTTCTCGCAGTTCCTCTACGGCCAGCCGCCTTACAACGGCCAGGCCATTCCCGATGGGGTCGGCTTCTGGCCCAACAACACCGACAAGGTGAACTTCAACCGGCCCCAGGATGTCGGCACCCGCTACGCCTACGGCGAGAACCGGATCCGCTACTCGGCCGAGGATTTCAGCGTTACCAATGTCATCGGGTACATCAACTCCAACGAGTTCCTCATGGGCGATATTGATGGCAGCAGCATCGATTTCTTCTATGAGCAGGAGTCCATCAAGCGCGACGCCCTGAGCGAGGAGCTGCGGATCCAGTCGAATCCCGGCAAGATGATCGATTGGACCGCGGGACTGTTTTTTTCTCACGATCGGGGACACACCCGCCAGTTCACCTATGCCGGGGCGCAGGCACCCGCTTTTCTCGAGTTGTCGGAAGGCGCGCAGGTCACATCCTCCTATTCGGACGCCGATGCGAAGAGTTATGCGGGATTTGCGGAAGCTGTCTGGCACGCTACCCCGGCCCTGGCGGCTACTGTCGGCGGTAGATACACCCACGAGCAGGTGTCTCAGCTTGCGTACAACACGTCGTCAGGAGTAATCAACAACCTCGTCAACGCCGGCGCGACGTTCAACAACTTCTCGCCGCGCTTCTCCGTCAATTACGCGCTGAATGACTCCCAGAATGTGTATGCAACCATTTCCCGTGGATTCAAATCGGGTGGTGTCCAGCCGGGCACACCGCTGACCACACAGTCTTATGCACCGGAGACGTTGTGGAACTACGAGGTCGGGTTCAAAGGCGAGTTCCTGGACCGGCGGCTGCAGGTCAATTCGTCGATCTTCTACATGGACTGGAAAAATCTGCAGACCGAATCGGCGTTCGGACAGACGAATGAGAGCGGCGCCATCGAGTTCACGGGCGTGATCGCAAATGCGGCCTCTGCCAAGAGCTACGGAGTCGAATCCGAGGTCATCGGGCGCGTGCTTCCGGATCTCACCCTGTCCGGCGGTATTGGTTACGACCAGGCCAAGTTCGGCGACTATAAGAATGCCTATGTGGAGGGAGCGCTGGTCGATCTCAGCGGCGCCCAGCTGCCGAACGCGCCTCGCTGGACAGGCCACGCGGCCGGCGAATACTCGTATCATTTCGACAGTCAGCACGACGGCTTCGTGCGCCTGGAGTGGAACTTCAAGGGCGCGATCAAGCCGGATCTCACCTCGGAGGTGCATACCGGGTTCCCCTACGATGTGCCGAGCTATAATGTGGCGAACCTGCGCTTGGGGGTCACTACGGCCAATTGGGACGTGATTGCGTTCGCGCAGAATCTGTTCGACAGGAAGTACTACACCAACGCTTATGAGAAGGCTTTCGCGGGTGGCATGTTCCTCAATCCGTCGTACCGTAGCTTCGGTGTCAAGGTAACCGTGAGGACGCAGTGAGGCTGACTGCCCGGATCGTGCCGCGGCTGCTGATCGCCGCGGCTTTCGTCTGTTGCGCGGCCCAGGCCCAGGAGTCGGAGTCGCAGCGTTTCCGGGCCTTTCTCGATCACGCCTACGACGGTGTGGTCGAGCGAAGTCCGATTCTCGCTGCGGAGTTCGGCGAACACGTGGGCGAGGATCGCTGGGATGACGTCTCAGAGGCGGGAGCTGCGGCTGATGCCGGTGCGATTCGGCAGCAACTCGCCGCCGCCCAATCTCAATTCTCGTACGAGTTGCTCGATGCGTCCGGCAAGCTGCAGTACCGGGTGTTCGTCAACGAGTCGCAGCTGTTGCTCGATCGTTATCGGTGGCGCGATCAGTTTTACCCGCTCAATCAGATTGTCGGGCTGCACGTGGAAGTGCCCGATGTACTGATCAACCAACAGCGCCTGGACAGCGTTGCGGATGCGCGCACTTACATCAAGCGCATTTCCGCGACCCGGACGCTGTTCACCCAACTGACTGTGAGGGTGACGGCCCAGGCTCGGAAGGGCATCTACATGCCGAAGAGCGTGTATCCACTGCTGATTGACGGCGCCCGGAATGTCATCAGTGGCGCGCCATTCGACGACCATCCTGACAGTGCGATTTTCGCAGACTTCAAGCGTCGCGTAGGCCTTCTGTCCTTACCGGAGCCGCAGAAGCAACGTCTCGTGAGTGAGTGCCGTGCGGCGTTGTTAACCCAACTCGGCCCGGCTTACCGGACGCTGATCGCTCTGCTGCAGAAGCAGGCAGGGCAGACAAAAGTCGATGGGGGAGTGTGGCAGATCCCGCACGGCGACGAGTTCTATGCGTTCCTGATACATCAGTTTACGACCACCGACATGACGCCGGCTGACGTGCACACGCTGGGACTCGAGGAAGTCGCCAAAGTGCATGCGCAGATCGAGCAGGTCATGCACAAAATCGGCTTCCAGGGCTCGTTGCGGGAGTTCATGGACAAAACGCGCGCCGATCCTCGCTTCTACAACGAGAACACGGATGCCGGCCGGGAAGCGTTTCTGGCCCGCGCCCGTGGGATCGTTGGCGCCATGCAAGCCCGGATCACGGATGAGTTTCTCCAGCCGGCACCGCTGTCTTTGGAAGTGCGCCGCACGGATGCTTACAAAGAGGCGTCATCACCCGCTGCCTTTTACGAGCCCGGTTCACCTGACGGCCGTCGGCCGGGGGTGGTGAGTCTCAACTTGTCGGACATGCGGTTGCAGCCGGGCTACGAGTTGGAGGATCTGCTGTATCACGAAGGTCTTCCAGGCCATCACATGCAGATCTCGACCATCCTCATGGATCGCGGGATTCCCAAGCTGCGCAAGGTGAATCAGTGGTGGCAGGACACTGCGTTTGTTGAAGGGTGGGGGCTGTACGCCGAACAGTTGGGCAAGGACATGGGGTTCTACCAGGATCCTTACTCGGATCTGGGCCGGCTGACCGGTGTGCTGTGGCGGGCGTGCCGGCTCGTGGTCGACAGCGGTCTGCATTACAAACGCTGGTCGCGCGAGCAGGCGATCACTTACCTGGACGAGAGCTCAGCCGCTCCGCACGGCACCATCGTACGGGAGGTCGACCGTTATCTCGCTGTTCCCGGGCAGGCCACGGCCTTCAGCGTCGGCATGCTGAAATTTATCTCCGAGCGTGAGCGGGCGCGGCAGGCGCTGGGGCCGAAGTTTGATGTTCGCCAGTATCACCATGTGGTGCTGGAAAATGGCTACCTGCCCTTGTGGGCCGTGCACGACCGCGTGAGCGAATGGATCAGCGCTGAACAGTCACCGTTTCGGGCACTGCTCGAGGACTATTGGAAGGACTACCTGCAGCTGAATCCCGCGCTGGCGCTGTCCGTGGGAGACTTCTCGTCCGAGGAGCGATTCGACGACTCACTGACAGATCAGTGGCGCGAGCGGATGCTGTCAACACTCCACCGCAACTGCGACGCGCTGGCCAAAGTGGATCCGGCACAACTGTCGGAAGACGATCGGGTCAGCTACAGCATGCTGCGCTACCGGCTCGACAGCGATCTGGGCTTTTACGGCAGCCGCTCGTTTGAGATATCACGGCTCCTGCCCATCAATCAGTTTCAAGGTCTCCACGTCCAGTACGCGGTAGAGGCAGCGGGCTCGGGGGCGTTTCCCTACAAGACCGTTGCCGACTACGACAAGGCGCTCCTGCGTGCGGACGGCTTCGCTCATTGGGCTGACGCGGCCATCGCCCGACTTCGGGAGGGCGTGGCCCAGGACGTTGTGTTACCCAAGCTGATTGTCGAGCGGATGTTGCCCCAGTTGCAGGTTCATCTGCATGTGGCACCTGAAAGCAGTCAGTTCTGGCATCCCATTGAGATCATGCCGGCGGGCTTTCCGGCCGACGATCGAAAGCGGTTGGCCGACGCCTATCGCGTCAAGATCGCCGAGGTGATCCAGCCTGCGTATCAACGGCTGTACGACTTCCTTTCCAAGGAGTATGCGCCGCATGCGCGGCAGACTGCCGGCTTGGGCGCACTGCCAGGAGGAAAGGATCTCTATCGTTACTATGTCCGCTATCACACGACCACGGACATGGCTCCGGGCGACATCCACCAGTTGGGATTGGCACAGGTCCGGGAAATTTCCGCTCAGCTGGCGGCGATTCAAGGGACCGTAAAATTCAAAGGCACACTCCCACAGTTCTTTGCGCACGTTCGCGCCGACCCTCAGCAACATTTCGGGCGGCCCGAAGACGTGCTGCCGGCATTTCAGGCCGCGCGCGACCGCATCGTTCCGCATCTGCCGTCGTTGTTTGGTGTGCTTCCCAAAGCACCGTACGAGGTGCGCGCGCTGCCTGATTCGTATCGGCAGTCCAGGGACAACGGTTACTACTCACCGGCTGCTGCTGACGGCTCGCGGCCCGGCGTTCTGTGGATCAACATCTATGCGCCGGGTGTGCAGGACAAATTCAATCTTCTGACGATTTCGCTGCATGAGGGATTGCCAGGCCATCATTTGCAGACCTCCATTGCGTCCGAACGCCAGGATCTGCCGTCATTTCGGCGTTTCGATATGACCAACGCCTATGTCGAGGGGTGGGGACTGTATGCGGAGTCGCTCGGCCAGGAGATGGGGTTCTATTCGGACCCGTGGCAGTACTATGGGCATCTCAACTACGCCATCCTGAGAGCCAACCGGTTGGTCATCGACACCGGCATTCACGAGATGGGCTGGAGCATCGAGCAGGGTGTGCGTTGGATGACGGAGCATTCATCCATGACCGAAGCGCAGGCCGCTGCGGAAGTGGAGCGCTACGCGGCTTTCCCCGGCCAGGCGCTTTCCTACAAGCTCGGCGAGCTGAAAATTCTCGAGTTGCGCCGTCGGGCCCGGCAACAACTCGGCGCGCGGTTTGACATCAAGGCGTTCCACGACCAGATCCTGACCGGCGGCAGCATGCCGCTGCAGATCCTCCAGCAGAAGGTGGACCGCTGGCTCGCAACTTCGCCGTCGCATTGACTGAGGTATTCATGATTCGCTTCACACTGGCGTGTGCCATCCTGACTGTTTGCCTGTCTGTGGGCTCTGCGGCTATCGCACAGGCCGGGCCTGAGCCGGTGCTTGCGCTGGTGGACGGCACTGTTGTCGCGATTGACGGGGGCGCGCCGCGCCAGAACGCAGTCGTGTTGATTGAAGGCGCCCGCATCTCGCAGGTTGGAGCTGCCGGCACCGTCACCGTGCCTGCCAATGCGAAAGTCATTTCGATGAAGGGCAAGTGGCTGCTCCCGGGTCTCATGAACATGCACGTTCATCTCGGTCTGCGCCTCCCGGGGGCGGCAGGCGCTGAGCTGGTGAACGAGTCTGACCGGGAGCAGGTGCTGCGCATGGCCTCCAATGCGCGCCTGTCTTTGTTGTCGGGCACCACCACGTTGCGCCTCGTCGGCGAAGATCATGGCAATGACTTTGTGCTGCGAGCGGCGATCGAGCGCGGCGAAGTCATTGGGCCGCGCCTCAAAACAGCGGGTGGCGTGATCGTACCCACGGGCGGGCATGGCGATACCGAAGCGGATGGTCCCTACGGCCTGGCCAAGGTGACACGCGAGCAGATCAAGCTGGGCGCCGATTGGATCAAGATTGCGATATCAGGTGGGATCGCCGATACCCATGGCAGCATTTCCGCGGCCCCCATGACCGACGAAGAGATGAAGACGCTCATTGAGGTCGCCCACCGCAACGGAATCAAAGTCACGGCCCACAACGGCTCATCAGTGGCTGCACACCAGGCGATGCAGTTCGGCATCGACGGGTTCGAGCACGGCTACCATCTGGATGAGAGCGTGCTGAAGGAAATGAAGGCCAAAGGCGTCTGGCTCGTCCCCACGATTGTGGTCAGTCAGCCGGGCGCCCGTGAGTTTTACAAGAAGATCGGCTCACCCGATTGGTACCTGGCCCGTGTCGACAGCACCGGGAAGGATCATTGGGCCATGCTGCAGAATGCGATCAAGCTGGGAGTCAACATTGCGCTGGGCACGGACCAGTTTCCTTTCGAGCCCAACGGCGGGACCACTGCCACGGTCGCCGAAGCCGAGCTCTACGTCAAAGCAGGTATGACACCGCTGCAGGCGCTGCAGTCAGCCACGACGCAGTCGGCGAGAATGCTGGGTGTCGAGGGTGATCTGGGTCGTCTGCAGCCGGGCAAATATGCGGATATCGTGGCTGTCGAAGCAGACCCGACGAAAGAGATCAGTGCGCTGCGCACGATTGATTTTGTGATGAAGGGCGGGGTGGTCTATCGCAACGACAGCGCGCCGTTGCTGCCGCAGTAACGCCTAATGGACATCCGCGACCGGCTTGGCCACCTTCACGGCCAACCCGAGCGCGGCCATGCAAAACACGCCGGCAATGACGATCGGGATTCCGGGCTGATGCAGCTGCGCGTCATGCCTCACAGCGAAGGCCAGCACCGACAGGTACAGCATGGGCCCGAAGATGGCCGTCAAACCCATGAAGGCCGAATTCAACCCCTGTAGCCGCCCTTGCTCATTCGCCGCAACCCGCCGCGACATCAAACTCTGCAGCCCCGGCATGATCAACGCGCCCATTGCGCCCGCCGGCACACCCGTGAAAAACCAAAACGGTGTGGGCGCAAGCCCGTATGCCAGGAACGCCAGGATCGCGCTGGCGAGTCCGATCAGCAGCGCTCCGCGCTCGCCCACTGCCTTGACCACTCGTCCGACAACCAGCGTCTGCACCAGAATCTGCGTCAACCCCGTTGCGATCAGCATGGCCGCCGCGGCCAGGGGACCCCAGTTGAATCGGTAACCCACGTACAGCACGAAGATGCTGGGAAACACGTTGTGGGCAAACAGGTACAACACGTTGATGGACACCAGGCCCAGGAGGTTTGTGCGCTCGCGAAGAAAGTCCAACGCGCCGATGGGGTTGGCCTTGCGCCAGTTCAATGCGGGGGTGCGTCGTTCCGGCGGCAGCGACTCGGGCAGCACGAAGTAGCCGTACAGCCAGTTGCACACCGCCAGTCCGGCCGCCACCCAGAAGGGCAGGCGCAGGTTGATGTTGCCGAGCGCGCCCCCGATTGCAGGTCCCACCAGGAATCCAACTCCGAATGCCGCTCCCAGCATGCCGAACGCCTTCGCGCGTTCCTGTGGGGCTGTTACATCGGCGACGTAGGCATTGGCCGTCGAGAAGCTTGCCGAAGTGATGCCGTTGATGACGCGACCGACAAAGAGCCACTTCAGGGTCGGGGCCAGGGCCATGAAAATGTAGTCCACGCCCAGGCCGAAGATGGACAGCAGCAGCACGGGGCGCCGCCCGAAGCGATCCGAGAGCATGCCCACGATGGGGCCGAAGAAGAACTGCATCAGTCCCCAGGTGACCGCAAAGGCCACCGTGTACTGGGCCGCCAGCGCGGTATCGCCGCCGGCAAATTGCTTCACCAGATTCGGCAGTACCGGGATCATGATGCCCAGGCTGATGACGTCCATCAGCGCGGTGGCAAAGATGAACAGGACGGCTGCTCTGCGGGGGCCTTTGGGGAGCGCGGGCGCGGGCGTTACTTCGGGGTGCGTAGCGGTGTCATTCATTGGAACGGGCGACTTTACCCGATTTCGCCAGCCGGTCTGGTGCCACTCGCCGCGATTGCGCGACGACTTGCCGGATGTATGCGGCTGGCTGCCGTGTGCTCGCCTCGCGGAAGGCGTGCGCTCCTGCGCACCGGGTCAACTTTAGTTGCGGGCTTCGGGTTGCTGCGGTGGCGGCCGCGACGCCACGAGGGCTCTGCTCAACGCCTTGAGCAGCTCCTGCGGATTGCTCGGCTTCTGCAAGATGGCAAAGAACAGCCCCCGGTCGCCATCCAGGCTCGCCGGCTGCGCCGTCTGAGCAATCACGGGGATGTGTTTCAGTGCGGCGTCCCGGCTCAACTGCTGAGTGGCCGTGAGGCCATCCATGATGGGCATGAAGATGTCCGTGAGGATGGCTGCGGGCGGCCGGGCACGCACACTGGCCAACGCTTCGGCTCCATCACGAGCCTGGGACGTCATGTACCCGGCATGCGCCAGAATCAGCGCATTGATTTCCCGCGCGTCGTCGTTGTCATCGACGATGAGCACATATCCCGACATTTACTGGATCGCTGTGCGGCCGGCCAATTGGGCAATCTGGCCGACCAGCTCCAGGGGCTGCACCGGCTTCTCAATGAAAATCTGAAAACCCGCCGACTCGGCCGCTGCGGCATGCTCACTGGCCAGGTATGCGCTCAGCACCGCAGCCGGGATCGTGCTGGCCGGTGAGGGCAGGGCGCGTACCGCCCGCAACAGATCAAATCCATCGCGACCCGGCATGGCGAGATCTGACACGAGCACCGTGGGCTGATGTTGGTTCAACAATTTCAATGCCTCGTCCGCCGATGCTGCCGTCAGAACCTCGGCGCCGTGATGCCGAAGGATACCTTCCAGTGTTGAAAGCACCTCCGGCTCGTCGTCAACCACGAGGATCGAGACGCCATCGAGCCGCGCCTCGGGCGGTTCGATTCCCGCTCGCCGCCGCAGCCACGTTCCAGGCTGGTCCAGGACTGCGGGCACGGGGAATTCCAACGTCACCGTCGTCCCCTGATCCTTGCCGTTACTGGTGGCCTTCACCGTACCGCCATGGAGCTGAATCAACTCCTTCACGATGGTCAGCCCGAGACCCATGCCGCCGAAGCGGCGCGTGGAACCGGGATCGCCCTGGCGGAAGCGATCGAACATGAACGGCAGGAATTGCGGCTCGATACCGATGCCGGAGTCCTCGACCACTACGCACGCCTGGCGATTGCTGCGTGAGATCTTGACGACGATGCGCCCGTCGTTGGGCGTGAACTTGATGGCGTTGTTGATAACGTTCCACAGAATCTGCTGGACCCGATCCGCGTCGCCCCAGATGAACGTCGAGTTCTCCTGCTGAATGTCCACCTGGATGTTTTTGGCGCGGGCGCTCAGTCGCAAAACATCAACCACTGCGGTACAGGCGGACGCCAGGTCCACCAGCCGCGTCGTGAGTTGCAGCCGCCCCGTTGAAGCGCGGGAAACATCCAACAAATCCTCGACCAGGCGCGATTGCAGCGCCACGTTGCGCTCGATGACTTCCAACGCCTTCTGCAGCGCGGCGGGCTGCTCGCTGCGGTTGAGTTGCCAGATCCAGCTTTGAATGACGTGCAAAGGCGTTCGCAGCTCGTGCGACAGCGTCGCCAGGAAATCGTCTTTGAGCTTGTTGGCCGTCTCGGCGCGTTCGCGGGCTTCGCGCTCGCGCTCGACCGATCGACGCAGGTCACCGTAGAGCTCAACATTACGTAAGGCGAGCGCGGCGGCATTCGCCATCGCCTGCAGAACACGCAGCTCCTCCGAGGTCGCCTCGTGCGGTTCGGCCCAATAGGCGCCAATCGCCGCAATCGGGTCTTCCTGCCGCACGGGAACCATCACCAGGCTTTTGACGAACGTGGGTCGATAGACCTCGAGTGGAATACGGGGGTCGGTGTAGACATCCGGAATGACCGCGACCTGGCGGTTGACCATGGCCCAACCGGAGACGCAGGTTTCGAGCGGGAAGCGGCTGCCCTTCCAAAGCGGGCCGACGGCCTCCTCATCCGCGTAGTAGCAGTGGCCATCCTCTCTCAGGACAAACGTCACGCCATCAGCTTGCGTGAGCGCGCACGCCGAGCTTCGCACGATGCGGGTTACATCATCGAGCGTCCTCGCGGACGCCAGCGCCGTGACTGTTTCGAGCAGCAGGTCCAATCTTTATTCCCTGTATAAATGTACAGCCAATGCCAAGTGGCTGTATTGCGAGACAATCCTAGCCTGTCTAACTCAACTTCGCATCCCGCGCCTCGCGCCCCACCGCCGTCAACACAAAGATCGCAACAGCCGCTGCCACCGCCACGCTCGCCAGTGCGAAGGCATAATTCCCGCCCTGATTTTTCGCAATCGTCGTCTGCAAAACCGCATTGGACGACGCGATGAAGTTACCCAACTGATAGACGGTGCCGGGAAACGTAGCGCGCGCGTCCGCGGGTGAAAGCTCGTTGAGATGCGCCGGAATCACGCCCCATGCCCCCTGTACACAAACCTGCATCAGGAACGCACCGCAGGCGAGCCCCACGATGGTCTCGGAGTAGGCCCACAGGTAGACAACCGGGAGCGAGAGAATGGCAGCGACCATGATCGTACGCCGCCGCCCCAGGGTCTGACTCCAGGTCCCGAACGTCCAACCGCCAACGATCGCCCCAATGTTATAAATAATGGCAATCGTCGTGACTTCGTGAACACTGAGTCCGTGCTGCCCGCGCAGAAAAAAGCTGGGATAGACATCCTGCGTGCCATGACTGAAGAAGTTGAAGGCAGTCATCAACAGGATCGCGTAAATGGCAGTACGCCAGTGCTTGGCCAGCACGGTGAGGATCTTCCCTTCGCGGGCCTTTTCCGGGCTCCATCCCGGTGACTCGGGAACATGCCTGCGTATGTAAAGCACGAGCAGTGCAGGCAGGGCGCCCACCATGAACATGCCGCGCCAGCCGATCGTGTTGTAGACCAATCCGTAGACCACGGAGGCGAGCAGATATCCGGTCGGATAGCCGGATTGCAGCAGACCCGACACGACGCCCCGCGATTCCGGCCTCACCGACTCCATGGTCAGTGAAGCGCCAATGCCCCATTCACCGCCCATGGCAACGCCAAACAGGGCTCGAATCACCAGGAACCCGGTGAGATTGGGCGCAAACGCGGTCGCAAAGCCGAGCATCGAGTACAACCCGACGTCGAGCATCAGAATGGGCCGGCGTCCGTACCGGTCGGCGAGCCGGCCGAAAATGAAGGCCCCAAGCGGCCTGCACGCCAGCGTCAGCGTGATTGCCAGCGCGACGTGGCTTTCCTCCACGCCGAACTCCTTGGTCACGTCCTTGAGCACGAAAACCAGGAGAAAGAAGTCGAAGGCATCGAGCGTCCAGCCCAGGTAGCTCGCGATAACCACATTCTTCTGCGCGGGCGACCAGCCCTTCAACGCGTTCAATAGCGCCATGGGTACCCTCTCGGACGATTCTTGACTTAGGATACCCTCGAAAGCACCGCGCAGTGATGAGGACTCGAGCTATGGCGTACGAATACCGGAAGTTTTATATCGACGGCCAGTGGGTGGACCCCGCCCAGCCGAAAGAATTCAAGGTCATCAACCCGGCCACGGAAGTGGCCGCTGGTGTCATCTCCATGGGCGGTGCGGCGGATGTAGACCGTGCGGTTGCTGCGGCGCGCGGCGCATTTGACAGTTTCTCGCAGACGACCGGCGACGAGCGTCGCGGGCTGCTGGAAACCATCCTCAAAGTTTACAAGAAGCGCTACGCCGACGTCGCGAATGCAATCCGCGACGAAATGGGTGCGCCGGCTAAACTTGCCAACGGTTCCCAGGCCGGCATAGGTGTTGGTCACCTGTCGGCGATGATTGATCTGCTGAAGACGTTCAAGTTCGAAGACCGGCATGGGCCGACACGCCTCGTGTTGGAGCCGATCGGCGTCTGTGCATTGATCACACCGTGGAACTGGCCCATCAACCAGGTTGCCGCGAAAGTAGTGCCGGCCCTGGCTGCCGGTTGCACCATGGTTTTGAAGCCGTCGGAATTCTCGCCGTTCAGCGCCATTATCTGGGCTGAGGTGCTGCACGAGGCGGGTGTTCCAAAGGGTGTGTTCAACCTGATCAACGGTACGGGTGTTGAGGTGGGTGCGGCCCTTGCGTCGCATCCGGATGTTGACATGGTGTCGTTCACGGGGTCGACCCGTGCTGGTACCGAGGTTGCCAAGCTGGCGGCAACGACGGTCAAGCGCGTTCACCAGGAGCTGGGTGGCAAGTCGCCCAACATTCTGCTCGACGACGCTGATTTTGAGCGCGCCGTGAAGGCGGGCGTGCTGCACGTGTTTGAGAATTCCGGCCAGTCCTGCAATGCCCCCACCCGCATGCTGGTGCCCGCGAACCGCCTCGCCGAAGTTGAGGCGATTGCGAAGAAGACCGCTCAGGCGGTCACGGTGGGCGATCCAACCTCACAGGAAATCGAGGTGGGCCCGGTTGTATCGAAGATTCAGTTCGACCGTGTCGAGGACTTCATTGCCAAGGGAATCGCCGAAGGGGCGAAGGTCGTCATCGGCGGCGAAGGTCGGCCGGAAGGCCTGAGCAAAGGCTACTACGTGCGGCCGACGATCTTCTCGAACGTCAACAACAACATGTTGATCGCACGCGAAGAGATCTTCGGGCCCGTGTTGGCGATCCTGCCGTATCAGACCGAAGAGGAGGCGATCAGGATCGCGAACGACACTCCGTATGGTCTGCAGGCCTATGTCTGGTCGAATGACCTGGCACGTGCCAACCGGGTCGGGCGGCGCATCCGGGCAGGTCGCATTACCATCAATGGCAAGTCCGGCGACATGAACACGCCGTTTGGTGGCTTCAAGAAGTCCGGTAATGGCCGCGAGTGGGGCGAGCACGGCCTGCGCGACTTCCTCGAGGTCAAGGCCATGATCGGCGCGGAAGTTGCCTAGCGGACGGACTTGATCGGCAGCACGAGGAACGTTCCACAGAAGACGAATGCGATCGCTGCAATAAACAGCGCGCGATAGTCGTTGTGGAACGTGCTCAGCAGCCATGCAGCCAGCACGGGGCTGAGGATCTGTGGGATGTTGACTGCTGTGGTCAGGATCCCGAGATCCTTGCCGGTGGACTCACCATCGGTTTTCGGTAACACCTGGGTCATCAGCGCCATGTCCACAGACATGAATGCTCCATAGCCGATGCCGATGAGCACGGCGTAGGCATACATCGCAGCAATAGAGGCAGTCAGCAGCGGGACCGTCATGGCCGCGGTCATCAGCAGACCGGCGACGAAGACCAGGGGTTTGCGACGTCGTGCCAGCTCATGACACCGGAGAGTGCCGGGCCCCAGGAGTCATCCAACTCCTCGCGCTTCGCCTGCGCGGTTGCAGCAGCGACAAACGGCGCCAGCTCCAACGGACGCAGTGTCCGGATATCGATGGTGGCGCCGATGCTGGCACCGTTCAGACGGGCAGTAGGACTCTTGAACACGTCCGCGCCGCCGATCAGCTCCGAGGGCAACACATCGAAGCTGAATTCGCGGCCGACGTTCTCCGTGGCCAGCGTTCGTCCATTCAGTGTCACCACGTTGAATTGCGGGCCGAGCCCGCGGACCGACACAAACTGACCATCACCGCGGTTGCGGTCGATGGTGACGCCGGTGATGCGTTGCAGGGACTCTGCCACGTTCTGGTCGGGCAGCTTGCCGAGATCCTCCGTGGCGATCGAGTCGACCACGTTGATGGCATCCCGCTTGATGTCCAAGGACTGCTGGATGCTGCGCCGGATTCCGGTCACCACCACCTCCTGCACCGGCTCCGCAGCGGCGCCCGTGCTCGACGGACCCTCCGTTTGCGCGAACGTGGCAGTACTGGTCATCGCACCCAGGACGAATGAATAGAAATATCGAGATGAAGTCGCCGTCATTTCCCCCTCCTGACAACTCTTCCGGCGCACTGCGCTATTGAGATATCAGTTAGCTTATATGAAATCTTATATGAAGCAGAATCTGTGCGTTAAGGGGGCTGGGGAGGGGGTTAAGGGGCGGATATTGTGGGTCCTGATATCTCAGGGACGCCCGAGGGAAGGGGGAGCCTCTTGGGGCCCGGCTGCGGCCCGGGTGCGCGGCTGTGTCTTCCGCCGCGTTGGCAGCCACCCCCGCACCGCAGCCTCACCGCAACCCGTAAAAATCCTGCGCCGCCCCGCTGAACAGCGAATCCAACTGCGCCTGATCCTGCGCGCCCGCATACTGCCGCGCGCACTCCAGCCAGTCGGAATACGAATCACGCGCGTGCAGCAGCACCGGCCAGTCGCTACCCCACATGAGCCGGCCGGGGAAGGAGGCGGCGAGTTGCCGGATGTACGGTTGCAGCTCGGCGGTGGGTGCGCCGACGGTCTGCTCGGTCCGCAGACCCGACAATTTGCAGTAGATGTTGGGAAGCAGGCTGAGCTGCGCCAACTGCGCCTGCCACGGCTCGATCTCACCCAGCGCGATGCGCGGCTTGGCGCCGTGGTCAACCACAATCGCCAATTTCGGCCACCGCCGCGCAAACTCCAGCAGCACCGGCAGATGGCGCGGCTGTATCAATGCGTCGAAACGCAAGCCATGTTGGACCATCGCCTGTAAGGCCGGCTCCAACTCGCGCCTGAGTATCCACTCGGTGTCGTCAATCGCCTGGAGCATGGGCCGCAAGCCGCGCAGCTTGGGTTTGCCGGCGAGCTCGGCAATGCGCGCCGGAGCCGCGGGTGAGGCGAGGTCCACCCAACCGACCACCGCCAGGACCACCATTGCGTCTCGAGCGACCTCGAGGATCCAGTCGGTATCACGATCGTCAGGTTGTGACTGGACGAGCACGACACCCTGGACATCCGCGGCTGTAGCCGCCGCAACAGCCGACGCCTGCTCGGTTTCTGCCCGCCGGGTCGGTCGCGTCACGGCGGCAACACTGCCCGCGGGTCCTCCAGCGGATATTGCGGCCAACAACTCCACCGGCCCGAAATCGCGATAGATCAGCGGCCACCCGGCATCCGGCCAGGTCTGTCCCGGCCCGCCAATCCGCCAGAAGTGAACGTGGGAATCGATAACCCGCACGAGCTGTCCGCTGAGGCGCGGTCAGAACATCCCGAGGATGCGCTGCAGTGCGGCCTGGAAGTGAGCTGCCACAGCAGCTTCGGCCCGATCTGCATCCCGGTCCGCACAGGCCTCGATGATCTCGAGATGCTCGCGCAGGGTACGCAGTGCCAGAGGTTGGGTAATCAGTCGCTCCAGCCGGATCAGGGTGACGTAGTTTTTCAGCCGCCGCGCGGTGGTTTCAATCAGCGGGTTGCGCAGCGCCGCGATCATTCCGCCATGCAACTGCTGCTCGAGTGCTTCGAGCTTTTCCAGCATCTGGGAGTCAAAACCGCGGGTCTCGATTTCCTTCATGACCTTGTGGTGTGCCTTGGCCATGGCTTCGATCTTGTCCAGCTCGGCGGTCTCGGCAAACGCCCGGGCGGCAGCGCGCTCAATGATGGAGCGAAACTGGTAGGTACTGCGCGCCAACTCCAGGTCCGGTTTCAGAAATTGTATGCCGGAGCGGGAATGGATGGTCAATACGCCTTCCGCCTCCAGGACGCGCAGGGCGTCCCGCAGCGGCTGCAAGGGAACATCCAGCAACTGGACCAGCTCGCTTTGCGAAACGAAGGCGCCCACCGGGACCTTGCGTTGGAACAGCCCCTCGAGGATGCGGCTGTAGGCGATCTCACTCAGGCGGCGCGTGTCAGCGGACTGGCCGCCGTCGTCTGCCGCCGGCGGGGGACTCATCAACTCTTTGGTTCGCACCCGGATCCCTCGTTCATCACAGTCCGCCGTTGGGCTATCAGCAGCACTGTAGCGGTCAGCAAGGTCAGCGTCGATGGTCCATTTGAGTTGCCTCACAGGCATTTTGCGCTCAGACCTTCCTGAACACAGGGGGCCGCTTTTCCTTGAAGGCGGCGCGGCCCTCAGCGGCGTCGGCCGTGGCGAAACATATTGTCTGCACCTGCGTGCCGTCGTGCCAGTTCCCGGTGGCCGTGTTGTCCAGTGTCACGCGTAGCGGCATCGCATTGCTGATGGTATTGGCGTTCAACCAGGTGCCCTTGGGATCGGCAACGACGTTGTTACGCACAGTGATATAGCGCGACCCTTCGTCCAGGTAGAGGCCAATGCGCCCGTCGTTGTCGAAAATATAGTTTTCAGCGATCACCGTACCGGGGCTGGCGGACAGGTTGTAGATCGCACCGCCATCGTGGAAGTACTGTTTGGCACCGTGGATGCGGTTGTAACCAACATACACATCACGATGGGTGGTGGGCGTCTCGTAGACGAGGTTTGCCTCGAAATCGTAGCCTCTGAACCACAGGCGGTAGTTGGGATTCCCGTGCGCATCCTGGATTCCCCACCCGTAGCCGATATCAATGGCATCGTACGGCACGTCGGACACTTCATTATGGAGGATGGTCGCGCCCTCAACGTAGGTTGAGAGGACGGCGCTGTTGTCGCGGTAGTCCTTGCTGACCGCACGGATCCGGTTGTTGATCACAAACAGCTGCGTATTGAGCTGGCGCGGGTCGCGAGGATGATGTGCAGCGCGCCGCACGCCGCCAGCCTGAATTGCACCGCCCGCAAGGTCGGCGAACACGTTGCGTGTCACGAAAACGCCGGCAGTACCGAGTCCCACTCCAGTGATGTTGGCGTTGGCGTCGTTACCTACACCCAGCGCGTATTGCCCCAGATGAGCGAACACATTGTGATCGAACGTGATGTGCTTCGCGGCGGCAACCTGGATCGCCGCGGGTGTCTGGTGCCACTCGTTGCGCGCGTGCTCGAAAATCGGACAGCCCCATTTGCAGCTCGTCAGCGCATCAGGTGGATATTCAGGCAGCAAAGTTGCGAGGTACGCGCCACTTTGTTGACTGGCGTAGCCGATGTTCGAGGAAGGGCCCAACCACGTCGTGTGTGAAAATCGGATGTCGTGGAACCCGAGATTCTCAACAGGCGAGTCCAGGTTGTCGCCGATGGCGATGAGAGTGCTGATCCGGGGGAGCTCTACGCGCAGCTGCTCCATCACAGCACCGTCGGGCGGTCGTACGTACAGCTTGCCGCGTGCCGGGTCGAGGTACCACTGGCCGGGTTGAGTCAGAAACTGCAGCGAGTTCGCCAGAAACAGGCGCGCTGCTTCCGGACCATAGGGGTTGTTGAGCGTGTCATATCCCCAGGTATTGTTCTTCCAGGCAGGCATTTGCATGCGCAGCGTCCTCCCAACAATGCGCTCCACCGGCGAGAACCGGTCAGTGAACCAGCCCGTGCCTTCCACCTCGATTCGCTTCTGATCGGGCAACCGGTCCAGGTTGGCTGGTAGCGCCGCCGTCTGCGCCCGTGTGGCCGCCCCCCAGGTTCTGCCGTCCAGTCAACGTGGTGACAGTTGCGTCCTCCGTCGGCGGCAGAGAAGATCAGAGGCTGGGTCAGGCGATAGATTCCGGTAGCGAGTCGGACTGTTACGCTGTGCACTGAATTGGCTTCACGAACCGCCTGATGCGCGCGCTCGAGTGTTCTGAAGGGATGCGCTGCATCGCCCTGGGCACTATCGCTGCCGGACGGGGAGACGTGCAGCACGACGGCATCCACTTCGGATTCCTGTTTACTTGCGGCCCAGCTGCGTGAGCAGACCAGGGAACAGGCCAGAACGAGTGACAATGCCGCGCAGGCGAAGGGACGGATGGGCATATCTGCTTCCGGTTTTTACGGTCTTGTGATATATCACTGAAGGCGAGTCATATGTCAATGATGGCGAATGAGGGGGCGGCTGTGTTGATTGAAAGTCTGCCGGCGGACTGGCGGAAGGCGCGACTGCTGGGTCGGTTTCAGCTTCCTGAAGGCCCCACACCTGTCCTCATCGAGGACGGTCACGTCTACGATGTGTCGGCACTGGTGCCTACCGTGGCCGAGGCAATAGCACACCCCGACCGTCTCGACCCACACCGTGCGAGGGATCTCGGCCCACTCGAATCGCTCACCGTCAGCATCCTGTCCCCCATCGATTTCCAGGTCATCAAGGCGAGCGGCGTGACGTTCGCGATCTCCGCGCTCGAGCGCGTGATCGATGAAAGAGCCCGCGGCAACTTTGCGCTGGCCGAAGGGATCCGCGCCAACCTGTCCGCCAAGGTTGGAACCGACGCTCTGTCAGTCGAGCCCGGTTCCGAAGCGGCAGCACGGTTGAAAGAGGCCCTCATCGGCGAAGGGCTGTGGTCGCAATACCTGGAAGTGGCGATCGGACCGGACGCGGAAGTGTTTACCAAGGCTCCGGTGTTGTCCTCGGTTGGGTGGGGCGCACAGGTTGGCATCCGTGGCGATTCCCTGTGGAACAACCCCGAGCCGGAAATCGTACTCGTCGTGGACCCGCAAGGCACCATTGTCGGCGCGACGCTGGGCAATGATGTCAATCTGCGGGACATCGAAGGCCGCTCAGCGCTGCTCCTGGGAAAAGCTAAGGACAACAATGCATCCTGCGCGATCGGCCCGTTCATTCGGTTGTTCGGCGCGGATTTCACGCTCGATCACGTGCGCTCGGCCGTCGTCGAGCTGCAGATCGAAGGGCCCGAGGGCTTCCGGCTGAACGGCCGCAGCACGATGCAGGATATCAGCCGCGACCCGCTCGATCTCGTGGCACAGACCCTGAACAGCAACCATCAGTATCCTGACGGTTTCGTGTTGTTCCTGGGCACTTTGTTTGCACCGGTCGAGGACCGCGATGAGCCTGGCCGGGGCTTCACCCATAAAGTCGGCGACGTCGTGCGGGTCTCGTCCGCCAAGTTGGGTACACTGGTCAACACCGTGGTGACGTGCGATACCGCTCCACCGTGGAACATCGGAATTATCGCGCTCATGCGCAACCTCGCCTCGCGAGGTCTACTTTGAGGAACTGTTCATGAAGCTGACACGTGTTGGCACGCTCGGGGCGGAACGTCCGGCGCTCATCGACGACAAGGGCAAACTCCGTGATCTTTCGGGAGTGGTGACCGATATTGCCGGCAACGTGCTGAACCGCTCGAGCGTGGAAAGCCTGCGCCGCCTGGACATCGCATCATTGCCGCTGTTGCCGCAGGCCAGCCGGTTCGGCGCCGCCGTGGGTCAGGTTGGCAAGGTGATCTGCGTCGGCCTGAACTTCAAGGACCATGCCGCAGAGTCCGGACTCGCGTTGCCCGAGCAGCCCATCCTGTTTATGAAAGCAACCACCGCATTATGTGGTCCTAACGATGAGGTGATCATCCCGTGGGGATCGAAGAAAACGGACTGGGAAGTGGAGCTGGGCGTCGTCATCGGCGATGTTGCCCGGCGCGTGCCGGAAGAGCGCGCGCTCGACTACGTGGCCGGGTACCTGGTGGTGAATGATCTGTCGGAGCGCGAGTTTCAACTCGAGCACGGGGGCCAGTGGGTCAAGGGGAAGAGCTGTGACACGTTTGGTCCAATCGGTCCCATGCTCGTGACCACGGATGAGATCCCGCACCCACAGATGCTTTCGATGTGGCTCGAAGTGAACGGGCGCAGATACCAGAACGGGTCCACCGCTGACATGATATTCGGCGTTGCACACCTCGTAAGTTACATCAGCCGATACATGACGCTCATGCCGGGCGACATCATCAGCACCGGCACACCCGCCGGCGTGGGTTTGGGCCAGCGGCCACCAACCTATCTCAAAGTGGGTGATGTTGTTGAATTGGGAATCGACGGGCTGGGGCGCCAGCGGCAGCTCATGGTGGGGGCGCAATAACATGCTGCATGATGGGCAACAGGGTCGGCCCGCAATGACGCGGCCAACGTTGCCATCACGGGAGAAGCCGCGCACATGAAGGAGCTCACCCTGGATCGGGCAACCTTCGGGCCCTTGGGCTTCGGTTCCGCGGTCCTGGGCAATCTGTACGCTCCAATCACAGACGAGGCGGCCGGGGATACCACCCGTAAGGCTGTTGACCTGGGCTTGCGGTACTTCGACACGGCTCCTCACTATGGTTTCGGCCTCAGTGAGAAGCGCCTGGGGGCGGCGCTTCGCGAGCTCGATCCGCGCGAGGAACTGATCGTGTCCACGAAGGCGGGGCGCAAGCTCGTCCCGCAATCCAGGATCGATCTGAGTCGCCCGCGGCAGGGTTTCGTGACTCTCGAGCCCTACGAAAGCGAGTTTGATTACACGTATGACTCCGTTATGCGTACCTACGAGGACAGCCTGCGGCGCTTGCAGCGCGAACGGATCGACATCCTGTATGTTCATGACATCGGACGGTTTGCCCACGGCGACAGTCATCCACAGCGATTCGCGGAGTTCATGACGGGCGGCTATCGTGCCATGAGCGAGCTTCGCTCAGCGGGTGCCGTGGGTGCGATCGGCATTGGAGTAAATGAATGGGAGGTGTGCGAGGAGGCGCTCGCGGAAGGCGACTTCGATGTTGTCATGCTTGCCGGGCGATACACTCTCCTCGAGCAACAATCGCTGGAGACATTCCTGCCCCTGTGCGCGCGGCGCGGTGTGCGGGTTATTGTCGGGGGTCCTTATAATTCCGGGATTCTCGCCACGGGCGTGGGAAAACCGGGCGCGGCCCACTACAATTACACGGCCGCGGCGCCGCAGATTGTCGCGCGCGTTGCAGCAATTGAAGCAGTCTGTGCCCGCCACAATGTGCCGCTTCCCGCCGCGGCGCTGCAGTTTCCGTTGGCGCACCCTCAGGTGTTGTGCGTCGTTGCCGGATTGGGATCGAGCGACGAGGTTAGAAAGGCTGTTGACTACGTGCGCCGCCCGATCCCGCCGGGACTATGGACTGAGCTGCGCGCGGCCGGCCTCATTCGCCCGGATGCGCCCGTTCCGGAAGTTTCTCAACCCACTGCCCCACGAGTTGCAACACTACGAACATGAGCCGACTGAAAAACAAAATTGCACTGGTCACCGCGGCAGGCCAGGGAATCGGGCGCGCCGCCGCTGAATTGTTCGCAAAAGAGGGCGCACGTGTGATCGCGGTAGATATCAACGCCGCGGTACTATCTACTTTGACGGGCATGGAGACTCGCCAGGTCGATCTGACAGACGGCCCCGCCATTGAGGCATTGAGCCGCGAAGTGGGTGCAGTCGACGTGCTGTTCAACTGCGCGGGATTCGTGCACGCGGGGACACTGCTCACGACAGAGGAAGCGGATTTCGACTTCTCCTTCAACCTGAATGTGAAGTCGGCTTACCGGATGATTCGGCACTTCCTCCCCGGAATGATTGCGCGCGGCGGCGGATCCATCATCAACATGTCGTCGGTGGCCAGCTCCATTCTCGGGGTACCCAACCGATTTGTGTACGGCGCCTCGAAGGCTGCAGTCATCGGTCTGACCCGGTCGGTGGCGATGGATTTCGTGAAGCAGGGCGTCCGCTGTAATGTGATCTGCCCCGGAACGGTCCAGTCGCCGTCGCTCGATCAGCGCCTGGCCGCGACCGGGGATGCGGCGAAGGCCCGCGCGGAGTTCATCAGCCGCCAACCGATGGGTCGTATTGCGAAAGCGGAAGAGATCGCCGAGCTGGCGCTGTATCTCGCGAGCGATGCAGCCGCGTTTACTACGGGCGCAACACATATCATCGACGGTGGGTGGTCAAACGGATGACACGTCGGTTTGCCCTCGCGCTGGACCTCGTCGACGATGCCAGGCTGATTGCGGAATATGAGGCCTGGCATCAGCCCGGTCGGACGCCGCCGCCGATCATCCAATCCATCCTGGACTCCGGAATCGAAAACATGGAGATCTACCGGGCCGGGAACCGGATGTTCATGCTCATCGAAGCCAGCGACTCCTATTCGAGCGAGCACAAGGCGCGCGCCGATGCGGCCAATCCTGACGTGCAGCGCTGGATCGCCCTCATGAAACCCTTTCAGCAACCTGTTCCCGCAGCCGGTCCGGACGGCACGTGGATAGAAATGAAAAGGGTTTTTCGCCTCACGGATCACGCTGACCGCTAAACTGCCCGGATGATTATTTCCTCGACGCTCGATTTTCGGGAGGCGGCCCGGCGGCGCCTGCCCCGCTTTTTGTTCGACTACGCTGATGGCGGCGCCAACAGCGAGTACACGATGCAGCGCAACGTTCTCGACCTCGGGGAGGTGGCGCTCAGGCAGAGAGTGCTGATGGGCGGCGGTACCGTCGATCTCACGACGACGCTGTTCGGCCAACAGCGCCCGTTGCCCGTAATGCTGGGTCCAGTCGGGATCGCCGGTATGTTTCGCCGCCGAGGCGAGACCCAGGCTGCGCGAGCCGCGAAGGCGGCCGGGATCCCTTTCTGCCTGTCGACGGTGTCACTGTGCTCACTGAATGAAGTCGTGCGGGCCGCCGGCAACGAGCATGTCTGGTTTCAACTTTATGTGCTGCGCGACCGCGCCTTCATGCGGGACCTGCTGGCAACGGCCCAGGCGGCCGGCGTCAAGACGCTGGTGTTCACTGTTGATATGCCAATTCCGGGTGCGCGATATCGTGACGCGCACTCTGGAATGTCAGGCCCCTATGCGCCGGTGCGCAGGATCCTCCAGGCCATCGGCAAACCCGCCTGGGTCTGGGATGTCGGTCTGCATGGCCGTCCCCACCGGCTCGGAAACCTGGAGCCGCTGCTCGGCAAGGCGAGCGGCTTGAATGACTACATCGGCTGGCTCGGTGCCAACTTCGATCCGTCGATCATGTGGAAGGACCTCGACTGGATCCGGGCACGTTGGAAAGGGCCGCTCATCCTGAAGGGAATTCTCGATCCGGAAGATGCCCGTGCCGCTGTTGATATCGGTGCGGATGGCATCGTCGTGTCGAATCATGGCGGCCGGCAGCTCGACGGAGTGTTGTCGAGTACCCGAGCCCTGCCAGCCATCGCTGAAGCAGTGGGAGACAGACTTACCGTACTGGCCGATTCGGGCGTGCGGTCTGGTCTGGACGTTGTTCGAATGTTGGCCCTGGGTGCGAAAGGCGTGTTGCTCGGCCGCGCATGGCTGTACGCCATGGCGGCACGAGGCGAAGCGGGCGTGACACAGTTGCTCGATCTGATCGCACGCGAGATGCGAGTAGCAATGACACTCACAGGCGCCCACGGCATCACCGAAATCAGCCGCAAAAACCTCGCCGGCAAGCTGCCCGAGTGAGCCGAACTACTTTTTGCTGTCCATCGCAATCGTGGCATTCGACGCTGGCGTCGTGGCTCGCAGCCGCTGAGCAACCGACTCCGCACCACGCATCACTCGCAAAAGATTGCCCCCCGACACCTTGACCAGATCATCGTAGCTCCAGCCGCGGCGCGCCAGCTCGGCCAACAGTGCAGGGTACTTGTCGACGGCGTCGAGTCCCTCAGGCGCCTCGGGCATTCCGTCGAAATCCGATCCGAAGCCAACACAATCCTTACCGGCGACCTTCGCGACGTGCTCCACGTGGTCGGCCACCATGCTCAGCGTGACTACGGGTTTGGGGTGGGCGGTGAGCCATTGGGCAAAAGCGGCCTTGGCTCTATCGGGCTGCCCGATATAGAGGCCGCCGAAGGGGGGAGTGGCCTCACGCGCCTTCTCCGCTGCCATTTCAGCTTCCCATCGGGCCCGCTCCTGTGACACATAACCCGGGTAGAAATTGACCATCACGATGCCGTGATTCCTGGCCACCAGGGCGAGCACATCATCCGGCACATCGCGGGGGTGATCTATCAGTGCGCGCGCACCCGAATGCGAGAAAATCACGGGCGCCTGGCTCACCTCCAGCGCGTCCTTCATGGTCTTGGGTGACACGTGGCTCAAATCGACCAACATTCCCAGGCGATTCATTTCGGTGACCACGACGCGGCCAAACGGGGTCAGGCCATTGTGAACCGGCGCCTCGGTTGCCGCGTCCGCCCAGGCGGTATTCATTGAATGGGTCAAAGTCATGTACCGCGCGCCCAGGTCATAGAACTGCCGCAGAGCGGCCAGTGAATTACCGATCTGGTGCCCACCCTCGACCCCGATCAGCGAGGCAATGCGTTGCGCGTGCTCAATACGCACGATGTCCGCGGCCGTGTAGGCCATCTCGAGATCGTTCGGATAGCGCGCTGTGATGCGTTTGACGAGGTCGATCTGCTCGATCGTCATTTCCACCGCGGCGGCTTCCTTCAAGTCGGCGGGAATCCAGACCGACCAGAATTGCGCGCCCACGCCGCCGGCCCGCAGGCGTGGAATATCAGTCATGAGCGGTGTTTGATCGGCGGGCGCGTCCGCGGCTCGGGGCAACAGGGCGGTATTCTGTTTGAGGTCGATCGCGTCCACATTGGAGGCGAAACGGTCGCGGATTTCCCAGGGCAGGTCGTTGTGGCCGTCAATAACCGGCATGTCCGCCAGCACCTTGGTTACCAGCGCCTGAACTTTTGCGGGCGAGGCGGCCGACTCCGCGCGCGCAGCGCCGCCGGACAGAAGTGAAAGGGCGCCACAGGCGGTCACGAGAACCGGCAGTTTTAGTCGTTGCATGCGCCCAGCGTAATTGAAATCACACGCCGGCCGCTACTGGATCGGAGCGCCGCAACCGTAGGTAAACGCCGGAATAACTTACAAGGGAACCGATCGCGAACAGCGCGACCACGCCCAGCATCTGTGCGAACCCGAGCTGCTGCGCCAGCAACGTCCCGGCCAGGAACGGCCCGGCGCTTTGGCCGATACCCTGCGCCGCGGGTATCAATGCCACGTAGCGGCCTGAAGGATCGATGCCGGTCAAGGTGCTGAGTTGATAGACGCTCGCCATCGACCACACTTCAAAAAATATCAGCACGCCGCAAATGTAGGCCGGCATTGACAGACTGATGGACCACATCGCGTAGACACTGATCATGACGAGGATGGCTGCCATCTGTGGGCGATGTTGTCCCCATCGCCTCCCCAACGCATACGCCAGCATCGAGCCGGTCAGACTGAAGAGGTTGCAGAGTGTCAGCGTATTTGCAATGGAACTCTCAGTCATTCCGACAGACAGGCCAATCCGCTCGGCGTACGCGTAGAACGCGCTCGCCGCAACACAAAACAACACAACACCGAGCAGGCACAGTACCGCCAGAGGCATCGCACGTGCTGCAACCGGCGGCGCTTCGTCGGGCGTGTACGCCAGTCCCTTGGGAATGTAGCCGATCAACAGTGCAGGGGGCAGAAACAACAGATCCAGGACCGCGTAGATTCCCCGGGCATGCCACGCCGCAACCACAGCGGGAATGAGCCATAGCTCCAGTGAATTCGCGATGACCAGGACGACGACGAAGATGCTGAAATTACGCGCCGACTGCCTCGTAAGCGACAGGGCGGCAATGGCGGCGGAATAGCAAATACCGCTGCCGATGCCGGTGAGCAGGCGAACCGTGCAGAAGGCCGTGAAGGACGTTGAGCCCAGGGTGATGCCGTTTCCGGCCAGGGCAATCGCGATGCCCAGTGCAGTAAGCGCCCGATACGAAGTCCATCGCCCCAGCACCGACACACTGACTGACCCCAGCAGCATGCCGGCGTTTTCCGCGGCGCCGATCCAGCCTATCTGCGGATTGCCGAACCCGTACTCATCCGCGAGTGCCCCCAGGATGAGGGGCAGTCCGAGATACACCCCGTACGCGGCAACACACGCGCACATGCACGCCCCGACAGCGACGGGACTGTCGCGACCGCGCTCCGCCGGCGGTTCAACTGAAATCTCAGAACTCCCGCTTCAACTCCAGGCCAATAGTCCGCGGACGGGTCACGAACAGCTTGGGGCGGCCCTCGAGCTCCGCACCTTCGGGAATCAGGTCGCCGATGACACCCAGCTTGTTGAACACATTGCGCGCCGACAGCGTGAGCTCCCAAGGTCCCTGGTTGATACCGGTGCGCAGGTTCAGCAATCCGTAGGAGCTCAACGGCCGGCCCTCAGGAGGCGCGATATTGTTGAAGCTCTTCCGCGCGCCCGTGTATTCATACTGCGCACGCAGGAAAGCCGACCGCTCTCCCAACGGAATCACGTATTGCGCGGTAGCGGATCCTGACCACTTAGGCACACCGGTCAATTGCTGCCCCACAACAGTGCGTGACGCGTCGGTCGCCTCGGTGATTTTTGCGTCCTCATAACCGGCCGACAGGTTCAGGGTCAGGTGATCGATGAGCGCCATGTCCATTTCGAGCTCGGCGCCTGTGCTTTCCGCGGCGCCCGAATTGGCCACGACGTTGAAGGTGCACGCGAGATAGACCGACTGTTGAATCCCTTTCCAGTTGATCTTGTACGCGGCGGCCCGGGTGCGGATCCGGTCGTCCAGGAACGAGTTCTTCGAGCCGATCTCGTAGCTCCACAGCGAATCCGAATTGAACGCGCCCCCGTTCTTGATCCCCAACGCGGCCAGATCCTGGTCGCAAATGGGGGGCAACACCGAGTTGGTACCCCCAATGCGGAAGCCCTTGGCGGCCGAGGCATACACCATCTGGTTTGGCGCGTACTGGTATTTGGCAGTGTACCGCGGGGCCGTATCGTTCTCGTGAGCGTTGGCGTAAGTGTCCGGAGGGCCGGATGTTCCGCCGTTGAGCGGCCCGTCGGCCGTATAGGCGCCCTCGTGAGCCAGGTAGGCGTGGCGCACGCCCGCCGAGAACTGCAACTGCTCGATGGGCTTGTAAGTCACATCAATGAATTCTGCGCGCTCGCGATCGGCATTCGGTGTGTTCTGGGTGTACTCCAGGTCCGTACCGATGGTGCCTCCCGAAGCTTCATTGAGCCCCGGGGCGAAGTAGTTCTCCCGGAAATGGCGCTCGGACAACGAGTCGAAGAAGCCGACCACGAAATTGAGCGGCCCGTTGAATGTGGATTCGAAACGCGCCTCGCCATTCCAGGTGCGGGTGTTGAGGACGTTGGGCAACGGGGCCGGGACGTAGTAGGGCAGGCCCCAGAACACGATCGCGTTGGAATCCGTCGTGTCTTCGAGGTCATACGCTCTGCGATAGAAATACGTACCGGACAGGATCACCCGGCCGAACGATGATTCGTGCTTGACGGTGAGGCTGCCGAAACTCCAGGTGTCTTCAACAGCTTCCGGCACATTCAGCGGCCGCGTCTGCGTAAAATTGTCGGCCGTGTAGTCAGCAAGCGGATAACCGTTGGTGTTCGTGTGCTGATACATGAACATCGGCGTGACCGTCAGTCCGGGCACAGCCTCCGGAGCGATTTTCAACGCCGCTGAGAAACCCTCACCCTGTTCTGCGCCGACGTGATCTTTGCGACCAACGGGTGCGCCACCGGGGGGGTAGTCGATGATGGGCGAGCGCGTGTCGAGCTGCCCGCCCCAGGTCCGAGTAAACAGCCCTGGATCGAAAGCGCTGTAGGCGCTGACTCGCAGCGCGACATTGTCCTCGATGATCGGCAGGTTGAGAGTGCCCTGAGTCGAATAACCACCACCACCGTGGTCTACGTAGGTGCCCTCAACATCGACCTTCCCGTAAATAGCATCGAGCGCAGGGTCCCACGTCACCAGCCGAACAGTACCGCCCATCGAACCTTGCCCGAAAAGTGTGCCTTGCGGTCCCCGCAGCACTTCGATGCGGTCGATGTCGACAACCCGCGGGTCGAGTGACATGGGCACCGGCGTGTCGTTGAGATAGAAACCGGTCGTGTTGTTGCCGAACACGCCGCGGATTGCAATCGCTCGCGTGGATGACACGCCGAAGGCGTTGCCGTTGCCGCCGGCTCCCGCGCCGGTGCTCTGCGCGAGGTTCGGGATGCTCGCGGCATAGTCCGTGAACGCCTTGTCGCCGAAATTCTCGAGGGTGGCGCCGGTGACCGCGCTCATGGAGATGGGGACGTCCTGCAGCTTTTCCGAGCGGCGTTGCGCAGTGACGACTACGTCTTCCAGCTGATCGCCGGCGGGTGTAGCCGTTTGCGCCCAGGAAGGACCGCTCGCAGTGCAGGCAAGAGCGAGGGACACAACTGTTGTATAAACAGAGGAGCGCGGAAGAGGTCGGGACCGGGTCATGAGTCCTCCAAAATTACTTGTGTTTCCGCTGCGCGAAGCGGCGTATCCGCTGCGCGTGCGGGCGGGGCGGTGCCGCCGTCGTCGCACAGCTCGAGACTCCCCTGCGTGGGTGATGGAAATTTCGCCCCCGCGACTCGTTATCAAATGATGCTAGCAGACATGATCACGAGTGTAAATCGTGATCACAGATGCGTTTTTGGGTCACAGATGGGGCGTGTTGATTCATCGTGGTGCAGACGACGACCGGGGGTGCATGTGATCAAATAGTGAGTGTATGATCACGGAATGGAAAAGATGACGGGTCGACAGACGGGTGCCGGCGGCTACCGCATCGGCATCGACACAGGTGGTACCTTCACTGATGTCGTGGTTGGAGACGACACCGGCATTCTCAGTGTAGGCAAGGCGTTAACCACGCGCGAGCGGATCGCCCGGGGACTCCTCGAAGGTCTCGCGGTGGCGGCGAAACCGCTCGGCATAGATGTGCGGACCTTGCTGCAGCGGACAGCGGTTTTCATCTACGGGTCGACGCGGGCCACCAATGCCATCCTCGAAGGCAAGACGGCGCGAACCGCGCTGCTGGTCACCGAAGGGTTTCCAGACATCCTGGTGCGGCGCGAGGGCGGCAAGACCAATCCGTGGGACTATTCGAAGGACTACCCGGAGCCCTACGTGCCCCGACAGCTGACCTTCGAAGTCCGCGAGCGGATGACATCTGAAGGTATTGCTGCAGTTGCGTTCGATGAAGCCGCGGCACTGGCGGTGATTCACAAACTGAAAGCACAGCGCGTTGAGGCCGTTGCGGTGTGCTTTCTGTGGTCCATCGCAAACCCGGCGCACGAGCTCGCGGTCGCGAAATTGCTGGAGCGCGAGTTGCCCGGGATTCCTTACACACTGTCGCACCAGGTGAATCCAATTGTGCGCGAGTATCGGCGCGCCTCGTCAGCTTCAATCGATGCTTCCCTGAAGCCGCTCATGCAACAGCATCTGCGCGAGATGGAGACTGACCTGCGCGCCGCGGGCCTGGAGGGCGAGCTGCTGCCGGCCATCTCGCTCGGTGGCGTCATGCATATCGAAGGAGTCATCAACCGGCCCATTCACATGGTCCGATCCGGCCCGTCGCTGGCGCCGATTTTGGGGCAGGTCACCGGCGCGGCCGAGACAGGCGCGACCGAGGTCATTGTCTGCGACACGGGCGGTACCAGTTTCGACGTCAGCCTGGTCCGCGATGGCCGACCCGTTTTTGGAAGAGATACCTGGCTTGGTCCGCGTTACACGGGGCATCTCACGGGTCTGTCTTCAGTCGATGCTCGCAGCATTGGCTCCGGCGGCGGATCCATCGCGCGAATCGACTCCGGTGGTCTGCTTTGCGTCGGGCCGGAGAGCGCCGGGGCGGATCCGGGGCCCGCGTGTTATGGGCGAGGGGGTACCCACGCTACTGTTACCGACGCTGCTCTCGTATTGGGATATCTCGACGCCGAGTATTTCAACGGCGGCCGGATGAAGTTGGATACTGGAGCCGCCCGGAAAGTCATCGGGCGGATCGCGGGCGAGCTGGGCAAGAGTGTTGAGGACACCGCCGCGGGTATTTTGACAGTCGCCAGCGAGCACATGGTTGCCGCCATCAAAGAGATCACCATCAACGAGGGTGTTGATCCCCGGGACAGCCTGCTGCTCGCGGGTGGAGGGGCCGCCGGACTCAACATAGTACCCATCGCGCACGAGCTGGGGTGTACCCAGGTACTCGTACCCCGAATGGCCGGCGCCCTGAGCGCCTGTGGTGCCCAATACACTGATGTGGTCACCGAGTTCAGCACCAACCAGGTGACCCAGTCCGATGCGTTCGACTTTGTAGCCGTCAACACGGCACTCGCGGGACTCGAGGCCTCGATCGAGGACTTTAAAACCGGCCTGCGCGCCCGCGGCATCGAGAAGTTCCGCAGCGAGTACTTTGTCGAAGCACACTATCAGTACCAGGTCTGGGAGCTCGAGGTGCCGTTGCCCGCGCCGCAGTTCCGGACGGCCGCCGATGTTGCGGCGGTGGTGAATGCGTTTCACGCGGCTCACGAGTCGATTTTCGCGGTCTCCGAAGCCAACCAGCACATCGAGTTCATTCAATGGAAGGGCCGGGTCACCGGTGAGCTGAGCCGACCTCCACTGACGCCCCTGGAGAAAGCCAGGCGCACGGAGGCTGTGCCAGGTCGAACCGCGCAGGCCTATTTTCCTTCCACGGGCACAATCGATATTCCACTGTATCGCGGTGAGACGCTGGGCCCCGGTGTCCAGATCGCAGGCCCGGCGTTGATTGTAGAGCCGATTACGACCATCGTGTTGTATCCCGGGAGTCGTGCGACCGTTACGAAGTTCAACAACTACATGGTGGATGTGCCGTCATGAGCGAGGAAAAGAAGACACCGCAGCGCGCGCTGGACCAGGTAGTGATTGCCGTGCTGGCCAACCGCCTCGATTCCATCGTTCGTGAAATGACCAACACTCTGTTCAGAACGGGTCGTTCGGCCATTCTCAACACCGCCAAGGATTTTTCCTGCTCCATTGTCACGGCGGACAATCAGCTCCTGTCATCAGCCGATGGATTGCCCATCCACGTTCTGGGCGGTGGACGCCAGACCGAGTCCATGCAGGAGTTTCATCCTGATTTCGCCGCGGGCGATGCGTACCTGCACAACGATCCGTATCTAGGCAACACCCATACGGCCGACCATACGATCCTCGTGCCGGTATTTGTCGATGGCCGGCATTTGTTTACCGTGGCCGCGAAGGCGCACCAGGCCGATTGCGGAAACTCCGATCCATCCACCTACATGCCCTTTGCCAAGGATGTATACCAGGAGGGCGGGCTCAACTTTCCCTGTGTCCGCATCCAGCGTAACTACGAGGACGTGGGCGACATCATCCGCATGTGCCGGCGGCGGATCCGGGTGCCCGAGGTATGGTACGGCGATTACCTCGCCGCGCTTGGCGCCGCGAGAATTGGCGAGCGTCGCCTGAAGGCGCTCGTCGAGCGATACGGCGCTGAGACGATTGGCACATTCGTGCGCGAGTGGTTGGACTACTCGGAACGGCGCATGACGCATGCGATTCGGGGTTTGCCGGCGGGCAAGCTGGTTGCGGAAGGCCGGCATGATTCGTTACCGGGATTGCCGGATGGCGTTCCCGTCAAGGTCAAAGTGGAAGTTGATCCGGGCGAAGGCATCGTGACCGTCGACTTGCGCGACAACATTGACTGCGTGGCAGTCGGAGTCAATCTCTCCCAAACCTGTGCGACCGCCGGAGCCCTCATCGGAGTGCTCAACTGCATCGACCCGTCGGTGCCGCGGAACGAAGGCAGCTTTCGTCGCATCCGCATTCTGCTGAAGGAAAACTGCGTGGTGGGTATCCCACGGTTTCCGGCCTCGACATCTATGGCCACCTCCAACGTAACCAACCGCTTGATCAACGCAACACAGCGAGCGTTCAGCATGCTGGGAGACGGCTACGGTCTCGCGGAAGGGGCAGCCTCGATGGGCGCAGGATTCGGTGTCGTGTCTGGATTAGACCGGCGCCATGGCAACGAGCCGTACGTCAATCAACTGGTCATTGGCAACAACGGCGGCCCCGGGGCGCCTGGTTGCGATGGCTGGGTAACCTATTGCATGCCCGACGCGGCGGCGTCCGTGATGGTTGATAGCGCCGAGATCATCGAACAGAAATATCCGCTCATGATCCGCTCGCTGCGACTCGTCGAAGATACCGGTGGTGCGGGTCGGTTCAGAGGCGGGCCGGCGGGAGAGATTGTATATGGCCCCCTGCACGACCCCATGACCGTCGCCTATTTTGCAGAGATGCATGAGGACCCCCCCAAAGGCACGCGGGGTGGTGGAGAAGGGTCTCGATCCCGCGTCTCCAGGATCTCGCGCGACGGTTCGGAGGAGCCTCTGCCGCCAATCGGTCTCGTCGAGTTGCAACCGGGTGAGTTTATCCGGGGCCTGGAGGCCGGTGGAGGTGGGTATGGCGACCCAATGGAACGTGATCCCAACAGGGTGCGGCACGACGTGCTGGAGGGTTGGATTACGTTGCCGGCAGCGCGCGATACCTATGGTGTCGTTCTCAAAGGCAGCAGTGAGGATGGCAGCCTGGCCGTTGACGGTTCTGCAACGACCTCACTGCGTCAAGAGCTTGCAGGACGCCGCCCCTGAAGAAGACGCTCAAACGCCGGCACCTTTTTACGCTCGGCGTTGGGACGATCGTCGGCGTTGCGTGGCTGATGGTTCTGGGGTCGGTGCTCGTTTCCGCGGGCCCCCTGGGCGCCACTATCGGATTCGTAGTCGGCGCCGCAGTGATGATTCCCATTGGCCTGTGCTACGCCGAGTTGACGGGAGCGCTTCCGTACGCTGGCGGTGAGATCGTTTATGCGTTCACGCTGTTTGGGGTCCGGTGGGCCTACGTGGCCGGTGTCTGTCTTGCGTTGATCTATGTGATCAACTGCGTGTTTTTTGCGATTTCAGTAGGGTGGCTTCTCAATGCGTTGCTTCCAGGAATCGAAGGCTCCGCTCTCTATACGGTGTTGGGGGCAACGGTGCACACGGGCGACATCATCGTGGGCGTCGCGGGCACCGTCATCCTTTTGGTTGCCCACTGGCGCGGGGCAAAGGATGCAGCCCGTCTGCAGGACGTATCGACTTACCTGTTGCTCGCGGCTACCTGTATTTTCGTCGCGATCGGCATAGGGCAGGGGCATGCCTCCAACCTGCGCCCATTGATTGCTCCCTCTGATTGGGCTTGGGGCTACGGTGGAATATTTTCCGTACTCGCTGTGACACCCTATTTCTTCGGGGGGTTCAATACCATCCCGCAGGCAGTCGCGGAACTGGAGGATGAGCGGGACCGCCGCCGAATCGCGAGCATTCTGGCGGGGTGCATTGTCACCTCACTGGTGTTCTATTGTCTGGTGCTGCTAGCCGTCTCAATGGTGCTGTCGCGCGATCAGCTGCTGAAGTTCGAGTTACCGGTAGCCCAGGCTTTCCGGGTCGCTTTCCACTCCGAGGTGATTGCTGACCTGGTACTCGTCGGTGGACTGCTGGGGTTGGTAGCCGTTTGGAATGCGCTGTTCTTCGCGGCAACACGGGTGCTATACGCCCTGGGACGCGCCAGACTGCTGCACCCGGGGCTGGGAGATCTCGGTTCGCGCGGTCGCGCGCCGACAACGGCCATCATCCTGGTCACAGCGCTCAGCATTGCCGGATTGTTTCTTGGGAAGGGTGCACTGCTGCCCGTGGTCAATGTCACCTCGACGTTGTTCGCGCTCATGTACGTAATTGTCAGTTTTGGGGTATTGCGCCAACGGCGTCTGTCAAAGGGCCCGAGTACCGGTTACCGCGTGCCGGGGGGCAAACTGTTGGTATGGGCCGCAGCGCTGTTCTCCATCTACCTGCTGGTACTGTCACTCGTACAACAGTGGATGGATGCGGGCGGCCGACTACCTGCAGAGTGGCTGCTGATCGTGGGATTTGGCTCGTTGTCATGGCTGCTGTGGTGGGTGCTGGCGAAGTCCCGCGACAGTCTCAGCAGCGTCGAGCGCCGGCGCATCATCCTTGAAGAGAATGTGGCCGAAACGGCCTCGCCACTACCAACATCCCGCCTTGACGTGATCACAAAATGATGTTGTGATCACAGAAGGCATCAGCTTCGGATTCTCAAAATGCCAGACCTGACTTGGCGATACGTCGACACCTTTGAATACATGGAGCACACTCGTGCCGGGTTCCCACCCGCCATGATCTGTGTGGCCTGCAACGGTGGCATTCAGGGGAAGGAAACACACGCGGGCCTGCCGGAGACGCCGGACGAGATTGCCGAATCAGTACAGGCAGCGTATGAGGCTGGCGCGAGCATGGTTCACGTGCACGCTCGTGACTCGCGCGACTTTACTCAGGGCGCACGTCGCGTTGACGAATGGCACGAAGTCAACAGTCGGATCCGCGCCCGTTGCCCCGACATCATCATCAACAACACGACGGGGGGCGACCTCACGATGAACATGCAGGAGCGGCTGTCCTGCCTGGATGCCAGTCCTGACATTGCATCGCTCAATCTGACGCCTGACATGAGCCGCTTCACAATGAAGGCGCGCCTGGCGCCGTTGCCGCATCCGCGCCCGGAAACGGAAGTGGATGCCTGCATACCCTTCACCTACGGGCTCGTCGAGCAGTTCGCGGCCGAGATGAAGAAGCGCGGCATCAAGCCTGAAATGGAGACCTATCACACCGGTGGCGCATGGGTCATGCGCGATCTGATCGACCGCAAGCTCGTCGAGCCGCCGTACCTGATACAAACCGTCATGGGCGCGCAGACGGCCAGCTATCCGACACCGGAGCACGTCATTGCGCTGCTGCGCGAATTGCCTGACCAGACTGTCTGGCTCTGCTCGGGCATCGGCCCATTCCAGCTGCCACTGACAACACTTGCGCTGCTGATGGGCGGTCACGCCCGTGTCGGCCTCGAGGACAATCTTTACTACAGCCGCGGACGCCGATTCCAAGACAACGCCGAGGCTGTCAAGCGCGTGGTCCGCATAGCTGGCGAGCTCAATCGCCGGATTGCCACACCCGCTGAGGCCCGCGCCTTACTCGGTCTGCCCGCAAGGTCGGCATGAGCGGCGCGACCGACGTAGAACCCGGAGCAGACCCTCGAATGACTATGGCCACTCAAAACACCCCGAGTCTCGAAGCTGCGGTAGCAGCCGCTGAGGCGCGGTTCATTGCTGCGAATCCACTCAGCCTGGCTCGGCACGAGCGCGCCTGCGCCGTGTTGCCGGCCGGACATTCCCGCCAGACGCTGTTTTTCGCGCCGTTTCCGTTAACCATGCAAGGTGGACGCGGCGCGCGCGTGACCGACCTGGATCAACACGAATACCTCAACCTGGTTGGCGACTTCGCGGCGGGTGTGTTTGGCAGCACTTGTGAGCCGATCCAGAAGGTGGTGAACGAGACGTTGCGGGCAGGAATCTCGCTGAGCGGTCTCAATCTGCCGGAGCTGGAGCTCGCGCAGCTGATCTCACAGCGGATTCCCTCAATTCAACAGGTGCGGTTCTGCAACTCCGGCTCGGAAGCCTGTCTGTACGCCGCACAGATTTCTCGCCACGCCACGGGTCGGCCCAAGCTCCTGGTCTTCAACGGCTGCTATCACGGCGGCTTCATGATCTACGCCGAAAAGGATCCGCCGCTGAGCGTGCCGTTCCCGGTGGTAAAGGCGACCTATAACGATATTGAAGGAACCCGCAGCCTGATTCGCTCCAACGCGTCCGAGCTGGCCGCTGTATTCGTCGAGCCCGTGATGGGTTCCGGCGGAGCCATCCCGGGCACACACGAATTTCTGCAGATGCTGCGTGAGGAAACCCAGCGGTTGGGCATCGTGCTGATGTTCGATGAGGTGATGACCTCGCGGCTCGGGCCGGGTGGCGTTCAAGGCCTGGTGGGAATTCGACCCGACCTCACTACGCTGGGCAAATTCTGGGGTGGCGGCTTCGCGTTCGGTGCCTTTGGCGGCTCAACGGAGTTGATGCGCCACATGGACATGCGCAATGGGGGCGTTTTGTCCCAGGGCGGTACTTTCAACAACAACGTTGTGACGATGAGCGCGGGCCTCGTCGGTGCGCGTGATGTGTATACCCCCGAGGCGTGTCGCTCACTCAACGCGCGCGGAGATTGGTTGCGCGATCAACTCAATGATTTGGGCGCGTCGACCGGCATTGCATTCCAGGCAACGGGTGTTGGCGGGGTGCTGAACACTCATTGGACCGCCGGGCCGATCACACATCCCGGCCACGTAGCTCCCATTTCGGCGCCGGTGCGGCGGCTGTTCCAGCTCGAGATGATTGAGAACGGTTATTTTGTAGCTCAGCGGGGAATGATCAACCTGTCGTTGCCCATCGAGCAGGGCGATCTCGGGGGCTTTGTGAAAGCGGCGGGTGAGTTCCTCGCGCGTCACGCGGCGATGCTGCCGCGCGCTGGGGTGCATTAAGCAATGTCGCGGGCGCCGCGCCACGTCGAGCCGGCACCATCGCCGCGCTCCGTGTCGCGGGCGCCGCCGTTGCGCTATGCCGTGCGCGACACCGGCCGTCACGTCTAATGACCGACGCGCCCCGCCCGGCTTCGTTGTCTGGCGCTACGTGCTCAGTCAGCCGTCAGGTCCAGACTCTCCCAGTACCCGGGCACCTTTGTGAGCCCGAGCAGGTCCTTGCTCATCGCCTCCTGGGCCGCCACCGGGTCGCGGGCCTGGAATGCCGCCAGCAGCCGCTCATGATTTTCGGCTGCAACCTTGCGAAATACGCCTGCCTTGCCAGTCAGCAGCGGCACGGTGTTGGCGACCAGGGGCGCCATCCGCAGCCACAGCATCTGGATCAACGGAATCAGCATCGGGTTGTCGGCAATCCGGTAGATCTCGAAGTGGAATGCCATGTTGAGTGACAGGTGCGCGCGGGAGTCGCCCTTGGCGACACTCTGCTCCATACCCTGCTGGAGGGCACGCAGATGCTCGATCTGCACGAGCGTGATGTTGCGGGCGGCGAGGGCGGCCGCCTTGCCTTCCAGGTCCTCACGCAGCTCGAGGATCTGTTCGACCTGTCGCCGCGTCAGCACCGGTACGCGGGCGGAACGGTTGGGCAGCGATTCGAACGCGCCCTCAGAAGTGAGTCGCCGCAGTGCCTCACGCACCGGCATCTCACCAATCGACAATTGTTTCGCCAGCGAGCGCAGCGTCACTACCTCACCCGGACGGAAGTTGCCGGCCAGAACGGCTTCCTTGAGAACGCCATACGCGCGGATGTGCGCGGCCTCACCGGGTGCGCTTCGGTCCGCGCTCGCCGGCGCCGAGCGGCGGGGGCTGGATTTTCTTCCTGGGGCGGTTTTTCGGGGTTTCGTCGCTTGCATGCGGGGGCGCTTTTCCTTCAGCCGTAGGACGGCAAGACTATGCTGCGCGGCCCCGGCCGCACAACTGTTTTCAGTCGTGATTTTGATCATAGTCTGATGTTATGATCACAGAATGAATACTCCCTCGGCCGCCCGCGTCGTCGTCATCGGCGGCGGCATTGCAGGTTGCAGTGCTGCCTATCACCTGGCATCCCTCGGCGTCAGCGACGTCGTGCTGCTCGAGCGATCGACACTGAGCTCCGGCACCACCTGGCATTCCACCGGGAACATGGAGACTTACCGCCCGGATCCGGTGATATTCGAGATGGTCCGCTACGCCTTGGAGACATACCCCCGGATCAGCGCTGAAAGCGGTCAGGACATCGGATGGCGGAGCGTCGGGCGCGTCATGTACACCGATCGGGAGGAGCGGTGGGAGTCGATGCGCTCCCTGCCCGAGCTCGGACGGGCTCGCGGGATCGAGCTGCAATTGCTGACACCCGCTGAGGCCCAACAGCGGTTGCCCATCATTTCCACCGACCAACTGCTGGGCGGGGTTTGGGTGCCCAGCGACTCGAGGGTCAATCCAACCGATGCGGTGATGGCTTTTGCGGCAGCGGCCCGGGCGCGCGGCGTGGCTATCCACCAGGATGTGTCGGTGACCGGGATTGTCCTGCGCGACGGAACGGTGCAGGGGGTTGAAACCGCATCGGGGACAATCAGCTGCGACACTGTCGTCGTCGCCGCTGGCCTGTGGTCCGGGGACCTCGCCAAAAGCTGCGGGCTCCACCTGCCGCTGCACGCGCTCGAGCATCAATATTTGATCACACAGCCGCTCGGCATCGATCGCAACCTGCCGCTGTTCCTGTCATTGGACGACCAACTGTACGGACGGGAAGAGGTGGGCGGCATCATGGTCGGCAGCCTGGACGACGCTGCGATCCCGCTGTCCACCGGGCAATTGCCGCAGAACTTTTCATTCTCGCTGTTGAGCGAGCGTTGGCCGCAGTTTGAGCCTTACATGGCCACCGCCATGCGCCGTTTCCCGGTGCTGCAGACTGCAGGGATCAAGATGCTGCTGAATGGGCCCGAAAGCTTCACACCGGATGGCCAGATGCTGCTCGGTCCCGTGCCTGGCGCAACGGGTCTGTACTGCGCCTGCGGATTCAACTCCAACGGCATGGCACTTGCGCCCGCGGCTGGTCGGTTTGTTGCTGAGTGGATTGCAGAGGGCGCTCCCAGCGTGGATGTCTCGCAGCTCGACGTGCGTCGCTTTGGTGCCGCGCAGACCGCGGAATCCTACATGCGCGAGCGGGTCACTGAGATACCTGGATTCCACTGCCGGATCCACGCACCCGACGCGGACTACGAAACTTCACGTGACGTTCACCGGTCGCCGCTGCACGATGAGCTTGCGATGGCGGGTGCTCGATTCGCAGCAGTGAACGCTTGGGAGCGACCGCTGTGGTTTGCGACGGATGCTACGCCATCAGATTGGGCAGGGGCGGTGGGTGTCGAAGCCAATGCTGCTGAGGACTCAGTGTTGTTGGTCGACCGTTCGGCGGATGCCAAGCATGTCCTGACGGGACCCGCGGTGGATGAGTGGTTACCGGGTAACGTCACGACATTGTTACCGGCCGTCAAGGCCGCCGCGGTGCTGGCACCACTCCTGGGTAGACGCGGCCAGATCGAAGCGTTGGTCCGTGCATTGCGCTGGACCGATGCGGCAGTGATGTTGATGGCGAGTCCGGACCAAAGCACGCGACTCGCGGAATGGCTGCGGCTGGCGGACTTGCCGACGGGCGTTCGAGGTCAGGATGTCACGACTAAATTCGCCATGTTGGAGTTGCACGGCATGCGTCGTGTCGCGTTACTTGCGGCGCTGGGAGCCCGATCGAAGTCGGTCTCAACCTGCTGGATAGGCGCTGTCGCGGTCAGTGTGCGTGACGACCCTGCAAATGACTCGACTCTCCTGATCACCCGGAGCGACGGCGCAGCGCACCTGTGGCAACAATTGCTCGCAGTGGGCAAGGCCTTCGGACTGCGAGTCGGCGGTCATTGGGCGCAGGAGGTTGTGCGGATTCAGCGGGGCATACCCGGATTCGGGCGGGAGGCCACCCCGAACAGGTTGGCGGCGGAGCTGGGAGCGCAGATGTTGACCGCGAGCGCTGCGAAGCGCGCGACCGCCAGCCCGGCGAGCACCCACCGCAAGCGGGTTCTGCGGGCATTCTCGAGCCCGATTCCCCTGGTTGGGTTTGGCAGCCAGGAGGTGGTTCTGCAGAAGGGCCGTGCCGTCGGCGAGCTGACCTCGCGAGTGCGATTGGCCGGTTGGCCGTCGGCACTCGTGCTCGCGTTGCTCGACCCCGACGGTTGGAACGGCAATGCAGTTGAGACGGTGGCGGCAGGCCGCCGCTGGCCGCTGGTCCCCCGTCCAACCCCGTGGTCAGCGAGGCTGACATGAGCGCCGTCCGCGAATCCCCCGGCCGCTCGCGTCCCCCGAGTCCGTCCGTACTGACTCGGGCCGTTGGCTTTTGGGGACTCGCGGCCGCGATCGTCAACATCACCATCGGCGGCAGCATTTTCGCTCTCCCCGGTACTTTGTATGCGTCCTTGGGGCCGGCCGCCCCACTTGCCTACATTCTCGGTGCCGCGTTATTCGCTCCGATCGTCCTGTGTTTTGCCGCGGCGGGCAGCCGCTTCACCACAACAGGTGGTCCCTATCGATATGTTGAGTCCGCTTTCGGACGATTTCCCGGTGTATTGATTGCCGCGCTGTTCTGGATATCCAACGTAGCGGGTAGTGGTGGAATGGCGGCGATCCTCGTCAGCCAGGCGACTCACATTCTGCCGGCGCTCGAGCAGCCAGTGCCGCGTGCACTGTTTCTGGCCGCGGTCTACGCAGTGCTTTATTCGTTGAACGCTCGTGGTGTCAGGCTGGGCGCTCGCGCCATCATCGTGTTCGCCCTGGCAAAGATGCTTCCGCTGTTGGTGCTGGCGGCGGGCGGCCTCATGTTCGTTCACCCCGAAAATCTGCGGATCGTCACGGCGCCGGATTGGCAGTCACTCGGCAAGTCACTGGTGGTGGCCGTGTTTGCCTATTCCGGAATCGAGACCGCGCTGGCCCCATCCGGGGAGCTGCGCGATCCGGCGAGAGTCGTTCCAGGCGCGGCACTCGTTGGAGTCGCCATCGTGGTTGTGTTGTATGTCAGCCTGCAGATTGCTTCCCAGGGCATACTGGGGCCCGCGTTGTCCGGGAACGACGCGCCACTATCGGCAATCGCCGAGAAGTTGCTGGCGGGGTCGGGCGGACTCGTGGTCGTCACCGCCTCGGTCTCCCTCATTGGCGTGCTCCTGGGTGACTTGCTCGGCTCCTCCCGGCTCCTCTACGCACTGGCCCAGGACGGCTTCCTGCCGTCCGCCCTGGCGTCGGTCTCCGCGAAACACCGCGTACCCACCCGAGCCATTTTTGCGCATGCCGCCGCCGCCTGGATCCTGGCCGCCTCCGGGACCTTCAACACCCTGGCGCTGGTGTCAGGTGCTGCGTTCTGCATCGTATACATGGCATGTTGCGCAGCCGCATGGCAACTGCAAAGGACCGGGGCCAGCGAAACCTCCGACCCGCTGCGGTTGCCCGCCGGGGGCCTGATTCCCGCAGTCGGGATCACCTGTTTGATTCTCGTGCTGTTGACGCTCGGATAATTCCAACGGCGAGAACTGTGTCACGCGCATGCCCGCCTTCAGGGCATGGGATTCGACCCCGACCTCAGATTCGGCGCGCCACGGCCGATACGATGAGTGTCCGGCTTTTTCCGTCTATCGCACTGCAACAATATCGCCCACGTGCACACGCAAGTCGCCCACATCGATTCGAGGAGCCCAGTCGCCGCGCCACGCTGGGTCGACTCGCTTTTCACGGGGGTCGTCATTTATGCGAGTGTCTGCACAGTCTGGATGCTGGCGGGAATTGGGGGTCCCACCGTCACCCATCTCATAGGACTCCTCTGCGATGCGCCGGCCAACCTGGCGGCCACCATCATTGCGGCGGCAGTGGCGCACCGGAGCCGCTCGCGACCGCTGCGGCGCGCGTGGGGCTGCCTCTGCGCGGCTCTTGGCCTGTACCTCGTGGGCACCGTCATTGATCTGGTCAGCTGGTTTCGCGGCATCGATCCGTTCCCGGGGCCCGCCGATCTGTTCTTCTGCGCCTTCTACCCGACGATGCTGGCTGCAACACTGTTGCTGATACGGGCGGCCGCAATCCGCATCCCGTGGATGCAGCTCGCTTTGGATGCAACCATCTTTGTGGTCGGGTTCGGTACGTTCTTCTGGTTCCTGGTCATTCGTCCCGCGCAATCGCATGCCGAAGTCGATGCGTTGAAGCAGGCGTTGAGTCAGGCGTATGCCGGACTCGATTGCGTGGTGCTCCTCATGTTGGGAGTCCTGCTGCTCACGGGCGCGGAAGGCCGACGGGTTCCGCTGTTGCTCATAACCGGGTTCGCCACGATGTTTATGGCCGACATTCTGTGGTCACTGGCCAAAGTTGGTGGCTACTACATGCCGGGCGATCTCCAGGATGTACTGTACCTGGCTTGTTACGTCCCGCTCGCCGCCGCCGGGCGTCAACAAATGCGCGCCAGCGTGCGGCCGGCGTGGGCCCATTCCTATAACTCAGACGCGGTGACGAGGTCGCTCCCGTACGCGGCCATGCTCACGGCATTTCTCGTCCTCGTCTACTTCACTCGCAGTGATATCGGCGGGCCGGCCGGGATGATGACCATGGTCGTGTTCACGCTCACCCTGTTGCTGATGGTGCGCCAGAGTCTGGTCCTGCGTGGCGACGCACTCATCCGTGAGAAGCGGGCGGCGCGCATGGTTGAAGATCGATTCGCATCGCTCATCGCCAACGCCTCCGACGTCATCATGATTGTCGAGCCTGACGGGGTGCTGCGCTTCATTTCCCCGGCCTGTGAGCGAACGTTGGGGTTCAAACCGGACGAAGTTGTGGGCAAGAACCTGCTCGACGTCTGGGGCGGTGCGGACAGCGACCGCCTGCGGGCGCTTCTCACCGAGATCGCTTCGAGCTCCGGTGGCACTATCGGCCCGGTGGAGTTGGAAATCGAGCGCGGGGCGAACCGCCACGTACTCGAGAGTGTCGGCAGCAACTTGACTGCGGACCCAGCCGTGCAAGGCCTTGCGCTCAACTTCCGGGACATCAGTGAGCGCAAGGCGCTCGAAGAGCAGCTGCGCCAACTGGCCTTTCACGATCCCTTGACGCTGTTGGCCAATCGCACTCTGTTCAAGGATCGTGTGCAGCACGCCCTGACACTGACGCTACGCGGCCGCTGCACCGTGGCCGTGCTGTTTCTCGACCTCGACAACTTCAAGACCATCAATGACTCACTGGGTCACGACGCCGGCGATCGCCTGTTGCAGGCCGTCGCCCAACGAATCGTGAAGAACACGCGCGCGTCGGACACGGTTGCCCGACTCGGCGGCGATGAATTCGCCATTCTTCTCGAACGGGTCGCGAGCCCTGACGAAGTCGAGGCAGTCGCTGCGTCATTGATTGAAACACTGGCCCCGCCGTTCGCATTGAACACCGTTGAAGTGAAGGTTGCCGCAAGTATCGGCGTTGCGTTTTCCACTTCCGCAGCCGGGACAGAGTCGCTGCTCAGTAATGCTGACATCGCCATGTATCACGCGAAGGCGGCGGGCAAGAATCGCTACGCGGTGTTCGAGCCGCAGATGCAGGATGTGTTGCATGAGCGGCTGCGGCTCGAGTCGGATATCGGCCGGGCGCTCAATCAGGAGGAGTTCTTCCTCGAATACCAACCGATTGTGGATCTCGGAACGGGCAGCTTGTTGGGCGTGGAGGCTCTGGTTCGGTGGCGTCATCCTGACGCCGGTGTACTGATGCCGGGTCGCTTCATTCCAGTCGCGGAGGAGTGCGGGCAGATCGTGCGACTGGGCCGGTGGGTCCTCATGGAGGCCTGTAAAGCTCTGCGCGCCTGGCGCGGCTGCGTTGCAGGCGGTGCCGGACTGCGGGTCTCTGTCAATATCTCGGGGCGGCATCTTCAACATGGCGAGCTGTTGCAGGACGTCGCCCAGGCGCTCGAGAAGTCCGGTCTCGAACCAGCCAATCTCGTGATCGAGCTGACGGAAAGTACGATCATGTACAACACGGACGCAACCCTCGAGCATCTACAACAGTTGAAGGCGCTGGGCGTGCGGTTGGCCATTGACGATTTCGGTACCGGGTATTCCTCCCTGTCCTACCTGCACCGGTTTCCCATCGATATTTTGAAAATCGACCGTTCGTTTGTCAGCCGGCTGACCAATTCTGAGAACGGACCGGAGCTGGCGCGCGCGGTCATTACCTTGGGTGACACCCTTGGACTCGACACCGTCGCAGAAGGTATTGAGCTCGAACCGCAGGTGGCCGCGCTGCTGGAGCTGGGTTGTGTCGCCGGACAGGGCTTCCTGTTCGCGAAGGCAGGCCCGCTGGATGCCCTCTCAAACAGCTCCTTCGTCCAACGTCGTGCCGAGCACTGGACGGCACAATCCGCTGAAGAAAACCTTTCGGCCAGTGGCCGGTTCAGTGCCTTGAAGATAGGCCGAGGCTGAGCGTCTACCGAGCAAAACTCAGGCTGGAAAAGAACGTCTCGAAGTCCGTCTCCCGGGTACTCGACAGCGGTTTGCTCCAAATCACGTTCACCAGCCAGGTGCCGCGGTCCGGCATCGCAAAGCTCGTACGTCCGTATTGATCGGTGAGATGGGTCTCCACCGGTTCGGCATCGTGCTCCAGGTTAGTGAGCTTGACGAGCGCACCCGCCAGGGGCTGCCCCTCGAAAAGGATGTGCACCGGCAATGCAGCGGGTGTCGGGACGGTGTAGGGGCTGACGTCGGGGACGATTTCGAGCGGCAGCCCCATTGGGCGCGTCACCTGTGCCTGCGACCCGGCACGCTGCGATCCAACCTGGACGAGGGCCTTGGTGCGTCGGCTGTAATTCTCAGAGCCATCTGCATCCGTCCGATGAGTGCGTTCACGCTGCTCGAGGGCGGCCGTGAGACCTTCGGCATGCAAATAATCGTTGAAGCGGATTGCAGGCTGATGGCTTTGCGCGCGGTTGTCGGTTTCCAGCACCACAACATAGGTACCCGGCTCCCGGAATTGCAGCTCCCCATCCTCTGTAGGATGACCGAGATGCAGGTTGCCGCGCAGATCAACAGCCGAACCCTGCGGTGTGATGGCTGCGAACCGGGTAATTCGGCGCACCGGCAGCGGTGATCGCTGCCGAAATGGCCCGTGCCCCACTTGCAGAGTGAGCGGAACCGCCACGTCCGGCTCGATCCGGTAACTATCCGGCTGCAGCCAAAAGTCATGAGCCTCGGCTCCAACGGTACAAACGAGGCTCAACACAGCCCACGCCAGACGATCTCTCCAGCCAATCATTCGAGTCTCCTATTCGATGTGATCGGGCGCATAGCCAGGCCCGTCCCTGTATGAGCCGCTGCGGTACCGCTGAACATCAGCAGCGCGCCGCAGGTACTGGTGCGAGTAATCATCTACGGCGCCGCCAGGAACGGAAACTCGATCGCCGAATGCACCTTCTCGTCGCTGTGTACCCCGTCGTCAACGCTGGTATTGGTACCGTCGACCAACACCGACCTGTAAACATTCACGGCATCGTAGTTTAGGGTTCGTCCCCCACAGTCATTGCGCAAATCCTTGCGACCCGTGAGGCTTGCCAGCTCCACTGCGAATAGCTGTGTGCAGACACCTGACGCACTATTGACCCAGAGCCGGTCGTCCGCGAGCACAGTTGCCATTGCGCGATAGCGCATCGACGTCTCAGTCTTTTTGTCGGCGAGCAGTTGATTTCCGCAATGACCGTCAAACGCGTCGTAGAGACCGAGCGCCTTTTGGATCTCCGGAATAAACTGTGCTGACGTGTCGGGAGTCGCTGCGTTGTAGTCTTCCTTCAGCCTGTCGCTGTCCGTGTCCGGAGCCAGCAGTCCCAACAGGGCGTTACCCGTGAGTGGCCGGCCTTCACGATCGATCTGTCTGTTGGGTCCGACCGTCGCACCCCAAACAGCCAACAGCCTGCCGCCCTTGTTGACCAGTCCCAGGTCTACAGAAACTACGATGGACGCGGGCGTCCAGCCTTTCAGGAAGTTCGTTCCAGGACCCCCGTCGGTTTGCCGCCACTGATCCAGAATCGCCCTCGAGGTCGCTGAGTCGAAGTTGGGGCAGCCGGATCCGTCAACCACAGCGCTGTTGCGCAAGGCGGTGGCGGCCACTTGATAAGCCGCTCTCGTTCCTCTGACATTGTTGAAGAACGGGTCATCCCGCAACCCCGCAAACACGCGCAACCGATGATTGGCGCCCTGCAGGCCGCCGGGCACGCTCGCGTCGCCTCGGACGCGATCGGCATCACCGACCTGGCAGTCAGCTTCCTGCGTTACCGCGAACCGGCAAACGATGGCTGTCGTTGCAGTGGTCGAGCCAAATTTCGCTCCACTGTCAACGTGAAACACGTACGCGAGCTTGTCAGAGAATGTGTGACCCACAATGGTCATCACCAGATTCAGCCGCTGGTGATCAGGTGAGGTCCAGGCGTAGACATCTCCGATATCCGCGCGTGGATCCGCAATGACCGTGGGCGAGTCCAGATGGTCGGACGCTTTACAGCGACCGGCTCCAGTCAATGACAGCACTGGGATCAGCATCGCCGATGCCAATCGTAATGAGCGAAGCATGCGCATCTCCTGAACGGGTGGTGCGCAAGCAGACCGCAGAGCGCCTGCGGCCGCTATCAGGATCTTTAGCGGATTATTTTTTCTGCCTGACCTTCATCGCCGCGCCCTTGCCGGACAGCCAGTAAGAGCCCATCTCCCGGTCGATGGTGATCGTATCGCCGGTGTGCAGGTTGACGTCTGCCGGGGCTTCCTGGATCTGCTCCCAGACCTGGTTGTTATCGAGGTGTACGACCATGGCATCGGGGAAAGGCTCGATGCTGAGGATGTGAGCTGCAATGTGTCGAGGCTTGTCGGGGGCGGGTGCCGCAGGTGCGGGCGGGGCAGGTGTCTGCAGGGAAGGTGCCGGTGCCGCAGCCACTGCAGGCTGATCGGTGGATCTGTTCGGCGGCGGTGACGGCGCGGCGCCCTGCGTTGCCGGCGGCTGGCCCATATACCGCGCGACCTCCTTGTCAAAGCAAACCAGGCGCTTCAGCGAATCGGTCTCCAGAGTACAGGCGCGCACGCTGGCGGGAATGGTCTGCGCCCAGGCAGCCGGCGTGAACACCCAGGCAGCCAGTGACGACACGAGCGCAATCCGGCCTGTTGCCCTAACGGTTTGAGTGCTGCCACTTCGAGCCATCCGAGGTCTCCAAACGCCGCTTTAAAGGCGGTATTGTAACCCGGGGCGAATGCTGGCCAGCGCTGATTATCGGCCCGTGGCGATCCGGTGGAAGCCGGCTATCACAGCGGGCTCGGGACGCCTGATCGGCGGCAATTCCTGGTACGACTCCCAGCCGCCACCCAGCGCGAGACACACCTGGATGAACGCCTCCGCAGTATCCTGCTCAGCGGCGGTGTACTGGTCTTTCAGCGAATATTGCTGATGCTCGGCGTCCACGACGTTCAGGAAGTCTGTCAAGCCGCGATCGTAACGCTGCTGTGCCAGGCTGACGGCGCGCTCGCTGGCGGTCAGCGCATCCCGCAGGCTGTTCAGGCGCTCGCGCTGCGCTGCGAACTGGTTGATTGCCACATCGGCGTCCTGAACTGCCGCAACGACCGTCTTCTTGTAGGCGATCAGTCGGGCCTGCGCCTCCAGATCGGCGATTCCAACGCGCGCGTCGAGGGCTCCGAAATCCAACAGCGGCCAGTACACGGCAGGGCCGAATGCCCAGATGTGGCTTCCCTGGGTTCCCAAAGAGTCGGATTGTGTGCCCAGGCCTCCACTGAGTGACACCTGCGGAAATAAATTGGCAGTGGCCACGCCGATTCGGGCGGTGGCGCCGGCCAGGTTGCGCTCCGCCTCACGGATGTCCGGGCGGCGCCGCAGAAGATCGAGAGGCAACCCCGCCTCCACCTGCGAAGGTACGGCGGGTAACGTGCCGGTTGTTTGCAGCTCGGTCGTGAGATCTTCCGGATACCGGCCCAGCAGGACGGCGATGTTGTACTGCCGGGAGCTGATTGCATTGCGTATGAGAGGCAGACCGGCACGCAATGTCTCGAGCTCTCTGCTCGCCAGCTGCAGATCCAGTTCGTTGGTAATGCCGCGATCGAACTGTGCTTGCTGCAGGTCGCGGGCTTCGGTGGCCGCTTTGATGCTGTCCACGGTTATGGCAAGACGCGTCTGCAACCCGCGCATTTCGACGTAGTTGCGGGCAACATCTGCGATGACGCCGATCAGAATCGCATCGCGGGCTGCCGCCGCTGCGCCAACATCGCAACGGCCCGCCTCGAGGGTCCGACGAAAGCCCCCGAACAGATCCAGCTCCCAACTGGCGGAAAAGCCGGCGATCTGCCGGATTTGATTCCAGTCACCTTTGTTGTCTGCCTCCCGCAGCGGTGGTGCTGCACCGGTACGCGTAAGGTCACTGCCGGTCCCCCGTCCGCCCGCCGCGCTTGCGGCCACAGACGGCAGCGCTGCACTCGCGTATCCGGCTTGCTCAGTTCTCACCTGCTGCAGGCGTGTCAGCGCAATGTTGATGTCGGGATTGTCACGAACCGCTTCATCAATCAACGAGTCGAGCTGCGCGTCTCCAAGCGAATGCCACCATTTGCTCGGCTCCACCGCCGCGCCATCGGACGCGGCGCTGCTGGTGTTGGCAGCATATCGAGGCGGTAACGGCGTATTGGGAACCCGGTAGTTAGGGCCAACCGCGCAACCAGTCAACCACGCCAGGATAAATCCGCAGTAAAAACGGCTTCCCCGCCGCATATCAACGCTCACTCATCGCCACCGTGGCCGTCTGCCCGCGCTGCGCGCCGTTATCACGTACCTTTTGTCCCTCAACAATCGCGCTGTTGATGTTCAAAACCAGTCGGTCGCCTGTCGCTACACCGGAGCTCACTTCCACCGTATCGCCGTCATCACGGTCGATCGTCACCGGATGAAAATGCACCGCGCGGTCGCGGGTCAGTTGCGCTACCTCAGGCTCGCCGGAGCGAAACACGAGTGCGGCGGCCGGTATCTGCTGGGAGCCACGGTTATGCAGAACGAAGGCAACCTGCACGTACTGGCCTGTCACCAGTTTGTGGTCATGGTTGGCGATATCCAGCTCGGCGCGGAAAGTGCGCGCTTTGGGGTCAATTGCGTTGGAGGTGCGCGTGATGGCGCCGGCGATCGTCCCTTCGGACGCGTCGGAAGGGATGACTTGGGCGGGCACCCCCACTTTCATCAGCTCACTGGCGACACTCTGCGGAACGTCAACAAAAACGCGCATTGGGTCGTCCTGAACCATGCGAAACAGCGGGGTCGTGTTAGTCGAGCTATCCGCGGTGACGAGATCGCCGATATCGATGCGTCGTTGAGTTACCGTGCCGGCGTACGGTGCCACCACGCTCTTGAACTGCTGTAGTGCTGAGAGCCGTTCGACTTCGGCTTCCTCGAGGCTGACCTCGGCGCGCGCTGCCGTGAGTCCGGCGACGGCTGCCGAATCAATCGCCTTCTTGCTCTCGCGCTCCTGCTCTGACACGACACCGCGTGGCGAGTCCCGCCAACGCGCGTAAGTGCTCCGGGCAAACTGCGCATCGGCGGCTTTCACCTCGACCTGCGCCTGCGCCACGCGCAACTTCGCTCGCGCCGCCGACAGTTGCGCATCCAGCTCCGGGGTATCAATTGACGCCATGAGCTGACCGGCGCTGACCTGGTCGCCAATATTCACATCCCAATGAGCAACGTAACCGCTCACGCGGGCATAGATGGTGCTTTCGTACCAGGCCGCCGTATCGCCGGGCAATGTCAGGCTGCCATCGTTGGCCGCTCCAGTGACAACCGCTGTATCAACCAGGGGAAGCGCGGTCGCTTCGGCCTCGCGAGCCAGGGAGTGATCCGCATGAACCCGGCCGGCGTGTACAACCAAGAATCCGATCAATAGCACAGCGCTGACGCCGAGAGCCGCACGCCGCAAAATCCGACCCATATCAAGAGATGGCAAGCGGATCTCCTTCGTGCAGAGTGCTGTGGGAGGTGGGAGCTCGCCGCAGTAATGCAAAAATAGCCGGGACACACACCAGTGTTGCCACTGTCGCGAACAACAATCCGCCGATCACCGCTCGTGCCAGCGGTGCGTTTTGCTCGCCACCTTCACCGACACCTGAGGCCATCGGAATCATTCCCAGAATCATCGCGCCGGCGGTCATCAAAACCGGCCTGATCCGGGTGAAACCCGCAGTGACGGCCGCCCGGGCCGCGGTATCGCCGGCGGCCATTCTTTGATTTGCGAAGGTGACTACCAGGATGCTGTTTGCAGTGGTCAGTCCGATGCACATCAGCGTACCCATCAGCGCCGGAACGCTGAGGTGCGTGCCTGTCAGAAACAACATCCACAGGACCCCGCCGAGCGCGAAGGGCACCGCTGCCAATACGATCAGCGGGTCGAGCCAGCTTTGAAAGTTGATGACCAGGAACAGGTAGACCAGGATGACCGCAAATGCCATGCCGCGGAACAATCCCGCATAACTGTCGCGCATGGTTTCGATTTGGCCGCCCAGGTTTACGGTCAGCGCGCTGGCAGCGGGCGGCCGGTCAGCAGCGATGACCCTGTCGATGGCCGCGGCGGCGGAGTTGAGATCGCGGCCCTGCACATCCGCATCGACGTCGAATACCGGTCGAATGTTGAGCTGGGAGAGCACTGTCGGGCTCGTGCCGCGATGGAAGTCTGCGATGTTCATCAGTACGTGACCATTCTTCGCATCGGTGCCGGCGATCAGTGGCAGCGTCCACAGGTCGTGAGTGCCGTTTATATGATAAGTCGGCATCTGTACGACGAGCGGGTAACTCACCTGGTTGCGCGGATCGACCCAGAAATTCGGCGCGCTTTGTCCACTGCCGTTGGTTGTGATCAGAACATCGTTCGCGGCTTCGCGTTGTTGCAGGTTCAACTGCGTAGCCTTGGAACGATCGACGGATACGTTGAGCGTGGGGGTGTCCGGCACCTGAAAAACATGCGAGTCGACGACGCCGGGCACGTGCTGTAGATCCCGGGCGAGCTTCCCGGCCAGTGCATAGGCGGCGCGACTGTCCGGCCCGGAAATCCGGATGTCGATTGGAGCGGGCTCACCGAAGTTGAGAATCTGATCGACGATGTCGGGGGCCTGCATGAAAAACTGCAGCTCGGGAAACTTTTCCGGCAATTGCCGCCGCAGCCGCGCAATCAATCCTGCGGTGGGCGCGTGATCCGGTGCGAGGGCAACGAGGATCTCGCCATCCATGGGACCGACAGTGGCCGAATCGCTCAACGCGATGTTCATGCCGCTGTAGGGAAGGCCGATGTTGTCCAGCACGGTGGCGACCTGTCCGTTGCCGGCGATGGCGCGGATGGCAGACTCCACTTCGGCAAAATAGACCTGTGTGGTCTCCAGGCGCGTGCCCGGCGGTGCACGCACATGCAGGCGCAGCTGGCCGGCATCAACCTGCGGAAAAAAGTCCCGGCCGAGCGCCGGAAACAGCGCAAGCGAGCACAGCAACAGGGCTCCGAAATACGCCAAAGGCTTTGCGGGCGCGGCAACGATCCAGGACAGGGCCTCGCGATAAATGGCTCTGCAGCGCTCGAATCCCCGGTTGAAGTACACATGCGCGGCTGTGAATGGATTGCGCCCCGCCGGGCGTGATGCGCCGGAAGTGATCTCCCGGTGGCCGGCCGTTACTTGCGAGCGCATCAGGTATTCAAACAGCACCGGCACCAGCGTGAACGACAACACCAGGCTCGCCAGAAGCGACATGCACACCGCCAGCGACAGTGGCGAGAACAGGTACTTCGCTGTTCCTTGCAGCAGGAAAACCGGGATGAACACGATACATATGGAGAGCGTTGCCAGCATCGTGGGGACCGCAACCTCGCTCGCGCCCCGCACGATGGCCTCAGTCAATGGCTCACCGAGAGCGACGTGCCGCTCGATGTTTTCGATGACGACGGTTCCATTGTCGACGAGAATGCCGACGGCCAGGGCAAATCCGCCCAGGGTCATGGTGTTGAGGGTTTGTCCCCCCACGTTCATGAGCAGGGTGGCGGCGAGGATCGAAAGGGGGATGGCGGCCAGGATAATCACTGTCAGCCGCCAGTTGCCCAGGAAGAGCAGGATCATCAGTGCGGTGAGCGCGGCGGCCATCAGCCCACCCATCTTCACACTGGCGAGCGCCGCATTTACGAAGATCGACTGATCGAAGAGTGGCGCGATGACGACGCCGTGCGGCATGAGCTTGCGGATGTAAGGCAACGCGGCCCGTACGCCATCGATGACTGCAAGCGCCGAAGCGCCGCCGGTCTTGCGGATGCTGATCAACGCGCCGGGCTTGCCATTCACGGCCACCGAGTTGGTCTGTACCTGAAAGCCGTCGTGGACGTGGGCAATATCCCGCATGTAGATGGTTTTGCCGGCAACCTGCGCCACCGGAAACGAATTGATGCTGTCGATGACACCCGGACTGTTATTCATGAACAGCGGGTAGTCCTTCGTGCCTATCTTGACGTCGCCTGCCGGCAGGATGACATTCTGCCTCTGCAGGGCTTCACTGATGTTGGAAGGCGAGAGTCCGCGGGCAGCCAGCGCCTGCACGTCGAGGTCCGCCATGATCACGCGGGGCTTGCCGCCGTACGGCTGTGGCACCTCGGCTCCGTGCACCACGGCCAGATTCGGCCGGATGATGTTCTGGCCGAGATCGTTCAGTTTGCTGTCGGACAGCCGATCGCTGTACAGACTGAGCTGCAGGATCGGCACGTCAGTGGCTCCGTAGCGCAACACCAGCGGCGGAGTCGTGTTGGGTGGCATGTACTTGAGGACCACGAGGGCGCTGGCCTCCAACTGCGAGACCGCGCGGCTGACATCGGCGCCCTCGTGGAGGAATACTTTTTCCACTCCGACGCCGGCGTAACTCGTGGCTTCGATCCGCGCAATATCATCGACCAGGGAGGCCATCTGCCGCTCGTGCAGCGACAGGATCCGGTTCTGGATGTCCGTGGCACTCATACCGTTGTAGGTCCACACCACGCTCACCACCGGAATGTCGATTTCCGGAAAGATATCGAGGGGCATGCGCAGCATCGCGCCCACGCCCAGCAGGCTGAGCAGGATGATCAGAGCCGCGACCGTGTGCGGATGCTTCAGGATGAAACGGACGAATGCCATGGCGGCTCGTTGCGGCCCAGGGGGCCACCCGCCTTCGGGTGGCAGTCGATCACAGCCCGCACGCCCGGTTCGGCGTCCTGCAGCTCCAAGGAAAACTCGTGAAGGCGCACGATGGCCGACACGACACTGAGTCCGAGCCCCGAGCCGGGGACAGGACGTTTGTGCTCGGCGCGATAAAAGCGCTGCATGACGGCGCCTATCTCACTACTCGGGATTCCCGGCCCGTCGTCCTGCACGATGAGCTGCGGCCGCGCCGGATCTTTGCCGACGCGCAGCAGGACAGTGGCTCCGCGGCCGGCAAACTTGATCGCATTGTCGAGCAAATTGCTGACTGCTTCGAACAGCAGCTTGGGGTCCGCTTCCACTACGATGCCGCGCTCCGGCACGGCCAGCAGCCGCACTCCCACCGTCTCCGCAAGAGGCGCGTAGAGATCGGCGACCGGCCCGATGACATCGGCGAGATCCACCTGGGCGAAACCTGCACGCCGGTGGCGGACCTCGAGCTCCGCGATCCGCAGAATTCCGCGGAAGCGCTCCAGCACCTCCTCGATCCGGGCCGTGACGTGGGCAATCTCCTGCGGCTGCACGCTGTCGGCCTGCTCCAGGCGGCGCAACTGCACTGTGGCACTCGCAAGTGGACTCAACAGGTCGTGCGCGATGACCTCGGTCGCTCCTTTTACCTCTGACATCAGGCGTTCGACTTCGGCCATCATGTGATTGACGGTCGTGGCAAACATATCGAGCTCATCACCGCGCTGTGTCGTCGGCATGCGCCGCTGCAGGTCACCGCGCGCGATGTCATGCGCCACCGCCTGCAGTTTCCGCACCCGTTGCAGGGGGCCGATACTCAGAGCGGTTCCGCAACCCAATCCGATCAACAGTATGGCAACGCCGCTCCAGGTGAGCGCGGAATTGATGATGGCGCGCAGCTCGCGTAATTGGCTGACATCCCGCCCGACTACCAGGGTCTCACCGGTTTCCAGGCGCCGGGCCAACAGTCGGGAGCTGGTTGAGAATCCAGGCAGCGGTGGAAACTCCAGCGGCACCCCGTCGGTGCGCAGCCCGGCGGGAATGGCTTCGAGGTTGCCGGCAATGTGCTCGCCCCGGGGGCTGAACAAACCGAACACGTTGGTTCGGTTGCCGTTCAGAGTGAGCTCTTCGACGACCCGCTCGCGCAGTCCGGGTCGCGGCGAGTGCACGAGCGCGTCCGCTTCCGTGTTGAGAATGTTGTCCACCCGGCTCGTGAGGTAGACGGCGGAGCGCATGTAAATCAGCCACAGCAACGCAATGGTGCCGGCTGCAAACAATCCACCATACAGAATTGTCAGGCGGAACGTGGTCGTGCGCCACAGCTCGCTAAATCGCATCGAGCACGTAACCGACACCGCGTTCGGTGCGAATGAAGGAGCGTGCCCCGGGGGCGTCGATTTTTTTTCGCAACCGGCCGACGTGGACGTCGATCAGGTTGGTGCCGGGGTCGAAGTAATATTCCCAGACGTGCTCGAAAATCATCCGCCGCGTGAGCAGCTGACCGGCGTTGCGCATCATGAACTCGAGCAGCTTGAATTCCGTGGGCAGCAGCTCGATCCCGCGGCCGCCGCGGCGGGCCTCGCGCGCGACCAGGTCCAGCTCCAGGTTACCCACTCGCAATGCCAGGGCTTCCGGGCTGCGGCTGGCTCGCCGCAGCAGCACCTGGACCCGGACCACCAGCTCTTCCGGCTCGAAAGGCTTGATGACATAGTCGTCACCGCCACCGCGCAAACCCGCAAGTCGCGCGTCGAGATCGGCCATGGCACTGAGCATGAGGATGGGTGTCCCGAGACCCGCTTCGCGCACGGCTCGGGCGATCTGCAGCCCGTCGCAGCCGGGCAGCATGCGGTCCAGCGTAATGACGTCGAAGTGACCGCTCAAAGCCATCCGCAGGCCCTCCGTGCCATCGATGCAGCGCTCCGTCAGCAAGCCGTTCGCTGCAAGACAGGATGCAATGGCAGCGGCCATTTCAACGTCATCTTCAACGATCAGGACCCGGGGCTGATGCCCCGGGGGGGAGTCGGATGGCAACAGATTACCTCGCAGACTTTCCACGGCTCATGACCTGCAGATCATAAGACACCTGCCAGGGTTCTTACTGGATCGGGTGGTCGATTGCATAGAACGTATCGCTCAAGCTCTTGACGCAGGCATTGAACGCTCCGTGGGCGGGCTCAAATCCCAAGGCAGCGCAAGCCGCTTGCTCCCTCCGAGCGTTCTCATGCGGCGACGCATACGTATACGACCCGCCGGCGGCTGGCATCTTCTCGCTGACGGGCGTGAGTGCCGCCGCGGAAGTGGGTTCCGCCCGTGGCTCAGTGGGATTGTTGATGGACCGCAGAACACACAGTGCGAGGTCCGGGCTGTCGCTGTCGTATCCCCTGGCACGGCAGTTGGTGTCTGCCTGTTGGGCGATCTGCGTGTCGTGTGAGCTCTGCAGCGAGTCGGACAGACTGACGACGCAGCCACGGTACTTGCTGGTCCAGTAATCGAGCCGGTCATTGCCCATCCAATAGCCGCCGGACAGTGCTTCGTTGGGACTCAGTCCCATGACCGACTGGCAGATGTTGGATACGCGCGCAAACTCGGTGTTGCCGAGATTGTCAGGGTTGTATATCGATTCCGCGGCGCACGCGCTGATGCCGGCGACGACGAGCGCACCGCAGCTCAGTAGCGCGAGCAGGTTATGTTTGAATTTCATGACTCACTCCAGGAATGTTGTTGCGACCTGGAGGAGATCCTAACGGGGCACTGTGTGCGTCACAGTGAAAGAACTTTTATCCGCTGTTGCGGCGGGGTGCGGAAAAAGCACTCTGCCACGTGTCTGATGGCAGAGTGCCAAGATCGCAGCTCCCGAGCATAATGGGAGCCGCGATTTACGGATGGGGTGCCGTTACACACCCGGGAAATCGCTTGGGCTTCATGCTAGCGATGCCGGCGGGGGGCGACAGTGAAATAAAATTCATCCTGGTTCCGTCGCCGCGACCAGGTACTGGCCATCCTGGCGCTGCGCTGAAATGTGGCGCCCAGTGAACGTGGCAATGACGTGCGCATTGGATGTGAAGTGAGCCGTCGGCGCGCTGGTCACAAACGCACTGACTCCCCCCAGCGCCATCGGAATGAGCAACTGGTCGGCCAGATGCTCCCCCACGGGCGCGCCGTGTACCAGGTATTCGCGGACTTCCTTCGCAGCCGCTTCCGCGACACTCTCCGCCGTGCGCGCTTTTTCGCCAAACGCGGTGAACACTTCAACGATGTGCTCGTGCTCGAGAGTAAGGGTGAGCGCGTTTCCCGGCCCCATCTCGCCGGGCAGTCCCCGGATCTTCAGTTGGTCCGCAGTCCAGTTCAAGCGCCGGCCGATGACCGCGAGCTCCCGCTCAGCCACATTGACCGGAATGCCGGCGACATAGGCCTCGGCAAACCCGCGCAGACGCTCTCCACGTTCCAGGATCTCAATGGGACGCAGCCGCGGCACAGGAGCGATCTGCGCAACAATGACCCCGCCGCCACGAGGATGAAAGCCGTACCGCTCGAGGGTCAGTGTTACTCGTACGCCCATTCGCTCGAGCAGCGGCAGGAAAGCACGGCTCAGGAAGTCCACGGGCGGGGCACTTTTGTTGTGTGTTCCACCCGAGATCCGAATGACACTCGGCGTCGCGGCCGTCAGCAGGGGAGGCAGCACTGTTTGCAACACCAACGTGCAGCTGCCCGCGGTGCCGATGGAAAACGAATACTCTCCCGGCCGTAACCGGCCAGGCTCAAAAGTCAGCGTAGTCGAATTCACCTCGCCGCCGTCTACGTGCGCATCCGAAATGGCGGCCGCGGCTTTGACCGCAGTGACGTGCTGACGCAGGAGTCCGGGCTTCTCGCGGCCAGCCCGAATCCGGCTGATCCGAAAAACCTGCCCGGTACACACGGCAAGCGAGAGGGCGGAGCGCAGAATCTGCCCTCCGCCTTCGCCCTGGGAACCATCAATCTCAATCATGTATCAACCCTTGACGCACACAACCTGTTTGAGGGTATGTGCTATCTCAACCAGATCGCGTTGCGCTTCCATGACGGCGTCAATGTCCTTGTAGGCTGCCGGGGTCTCATCAATGACCTCGGCATCCTTCCGACACTCAACACCCGCTGTGGCGGCCTCGTGGTCCGCAAGAGAGAAGTGCTTTCGTGCCGCCGTTCGGGACATGACCCGTCCGGCTCCGTGGCTGCAACTCTCAAAGCTCTCCGGATTTCCCAGTCCCCGCACGATGTACGACCGCGCCCCCATGCTGCCGGGAATGATTCCCAGCTCATCACGGCCCGCGCGCACCGCACCCTTGCGGGTCACAAGAACCTCTTCACCGAAGTGAGTCTCCTTTGCCGTGTAGTTGTGGTGACAGTTCACCGCCACCTCTCCCAAAGCGAAAGTCTTCACTTCCTCGCGTAACGCACGCAACACCGAATCCATCATGGCGCGGCGATTTTCGGCCGCATACTCCTGCGCCCATTCCATCGCCTCGACATAGTCGTCGAAGTGCTGCGTTCCTTCCACGAGGTACGCCAGGTCCCGGTCGGGCAGGTTGATGAAGTGGCGTTGCATATCCTTACGCGCCAGCTCAATGAACGTCTGCCCGATCAGGTTGCCGATGCCACGCGAGCCGGAATGCAACATCACCCAGACGGTCTGCTCGGTGTCGAGACAGATCTCGATGAAGTGGTTTCCGCCTCCCAAGGTACCCAGCTGCTTTTGCGGGTGCTTCGGCTTCAGGCGCGGATACTTCTCCTGGATCTTCGTCAAACGCTCGGCGAGTCCACCCCAACGGGTTACGACGGAGGCCGGAGTGATTTCCCACTCCCCCTTGCGGCTGCGGCCACGTGTAGATACAAATCCGTGCGGCACCGCCCGCTCGATCTTCGAGCGCAGCGGTCCCAGCGACTCAGGCAGATCGGAGGCCGTCAGCGTCGTCTGTACGGCCATCATGCCGCACCCGATGTCGACTCCAACTGCCGCCGGAATGATCGCGCCCTTTGTAGCCACGACCGAGCCCACCGTCGCCCCGATCCCCACATGGACATCGGGCATGGCAGCCACGTGCTTGAAGATGAAGGGCATCTTCGCCGTGTTGGCGAGTTGCGTCTTCGCCTTCTCGTCAACAGGGACCCCGTGCGTCCACATCTTGACGTGCCGGCCATCCTCAACGTTCATCACATCATATTGATCGAAACGCATGATCCGTTCTTCCCAATGAGCTTCCCGTTAAAACAATCCGCCGCTGCGACAAATCGGTCGATGAAACCCGTGCTCTACCCACTGAGCTACGGCCCCCCAATCTGGAGCCGGCGGGACTCGAACCCGCGACCACGTCGTTTACAGCGATGTAGTTCCATCTGGCATTCGCAGCAGCGAAATCAAAAGACGCGACAAAATCGGAAGGACATTCAGTCCGTGAGGACTGTCGGGGGTTCGAACCCCATTACCCCAAAGGGCTTTTACCATGTAGTCCATACCAGCATTCGCGCCAAACCTGTCTCCTACAACTCTACGGCCTCGATACGGTCAACCCAGTTTCCTGCTCCGAGCTCGCCGCGCGCAAAGCGTGCCACGACCTCGAACACCTCGTCCGAGAACCCGCCGACATTCAACACATCGCGACGCTCAGCCGCCTGGGTCGTCCCGTTGGCCTGCAGGTCGATACACACGAGCTTCGCCTCGCGATTGCGACCCTTGATCCATTCCCATTGACGCATCATCTGCGTCGGTCCGCTCGGTCGCGCATCCACCCAGCTCTGGTTGTCCGAAACCATGATCACCAGGTCTGGACACAGATTGCGAGCCTTCAACCACTCGAGTGGCGCACTGCAGTCTGTCCCACCGCCGCCCATCGACGCCAACTTCTTCGCGTTGGTGACGACAGAGTCACGGGCATTCAGATCGACCTCGCGGACGCACTGTTCGAACGGCAACACAATCGCTTGCTTGTTCATTCGAACAACCGCCGCTGCCATCAACGCAGCCACGTCAATACACTGCACGATGCTCGTCGTACCCCGCCGTGCCTCCGTCACCGCCGAATGCATCGACCCCGATACGTCCGGGCAGACAACGACCGAGCGATCGGACGGGTAACGTATGAAACTCTGCAAGGCGCTCGGCAAACGATCCGTCTCGAACGGCTTACCCAACAACCAGCCATAAAAGGCCTCCCGTGTCGTGTCCTTCGGCTTTGGGTGAACCATTCGCACAATGTCCTGCAACGAGGGCTCAGTTCCCACGCTCGCCTCAATGAGCTTGCGTTCGGAAACCTCGTTCAACCAACGTGCTACCAGTGCCTTTGGCGCACTACCTAAAGACTTTCGTCCAACTGTTCCACTCCGGAGGATCTGCACGAAGTTGCGCAGCATCCGTCCGTTATCAACCACGCGTCCGAACACCTCCGCCATATGCCGAGTGCTCGTAACTGACAACGATGCAAGCAACAGCGTCGGCACGTCCTTCATCCCGTTCTGACGCGCATACACCGCGCACTTCGCCACAAACCCGACATCCAGCTTCGGAATCAATCCGAGCACGGTCGCCAGCTGCTCCTGCCCATTGGCGTAGAACGTGTTCGACAGGCATCCCGTCGCCGCGTACTGCGCCAGCTTGTGCTTCGGCACATATTCGTAAGCACCAACGCCCTCCCGATTCAGTGCGTCAGCGGCCGGCAGCAATGCGCCGCGCGTGGAGCTGAACAATGTTTTGTTGGCCATGATGCGTACCTTCGTTGCCCGACCGAGCTGCGTGGGAGTCGGCGGCGCCCCCATGGCGCCACCCGGTCTCTTGCTCGTCGTTGTTTCTCGGGAGGGTTATTGCAGTGCGCATGCCAAGCCCGGCAGCCTTCATGTAACACCCTGATATTTCCAGTGTTATCGCCTACGGCGCGCTGGCCAGCCATAGCACCAATTCCGTGAAAACCTAGACATTGAGATAAGTACATATCCGATAAGATATGGCGATGAAGAACGTAGCCATCGGCTTTCTAGGCTCACAACTGGACAACGGCTCGGGACCGGGGCGCTGGGAGAAATGGCGACCCACCGTGTCGATCTGCCAGCATGAAGACCTCGTGATCGACCGGCTCGAGCTGCTACATGCCCGCCCGCACATCAAGCTGGCGAACGTGGTGGTGGCTGATATCTCATCCGTCTCACCTGAGACGGAAGTCAGGCTGCACCTGGTCGATCCACGGGATGCGTGGGATTTTCAGGAGGTCTACGGGCTGCTCCATGATTTTGCGCGGGGCTATCGCTTCCAGCCGGATACCGAGCGGTACTTCATGCACATCACGACCGGTACGCACGTGGCGCAGATCTGCATGTACCTGCTGACGGAAGCCCGTTACTTTCCCGCGAGCCTGCTGCAATGCTCGCCCCCGCGGCGACAGGGTGGGGGCGCGATCGGCAGCTACTCGACCATCGACCTCGATCTGTCCAGGTACGACCAGATCGCGGCCCGCTTCGCGCGTGAGAAGCAGGAGTCGACCGATGTTCTCAAGTCAGGTATCGCCACCCGCAACGCCGCCTTCAATCGCATGATTGATGCGATCGAGCGCGTCGCAGTGCGCTCCAGGGCGCCCCTGTTGCTCGTGGGCCCGACCGGCGCCGGCAAGAGCCAACTCGCATCCAGGATTTACGAGCTGAAACACGCGCGGCACCAGTTAAAAGGTGAGTTCATCGAGGTGAACTGCGCAACGCTGCGCGGCGATGCCGCCATGTCGACCTTGTTCGGTCATGTGAAGGGGGCCTTCACGGGGGCCCAGTCCGATCGTGCCGGCCTGTTGCGCAAGGCTCATGAGGGGATCGTATTCCTGGACGAGATCGGTGAGCTCGGGCGGGATGAGCAGGCGATGCTTCTGAAGGCGGTCGAGGAGAAGCGCTTCTTCCCACTGGGGTCCGACAGGCAGACTCGCAGCGACTTTCAACTCATCGCCGGCACGAACCGCGACCTTCGCGAGGCTGTGGCCAATGGACGTTTCCGGGAAGATCTGCTGGCGCGCATCAATCTGTGGACATTTCAGCTCCCGCCGTTGCGGGAGCGGCGCGAAGACATTGAGCCCAACATCGACTACGAGCTGGAGCGATTCCGCCAGACCAACTCCGCGAACGTGCGCTTCAACGCCGAGGCCCGGGCCGCCTATACGCGCTTTGCAGTCTCGGCGAGCGCGCAGTGGACGGGAAACTTTCGTGAGTTGTCGGCTTCGGTCAGCCGGATGGCGACACTCTCGGACGGGGGTCGGATCAGTGAGGCGGTCGTGAATGACGAGATTGAGCGGTTGCTGGCGTCGTGGCGGCCGGCGCAGGGCAGTGGGCTCGAGGGAGTGCTTTCGCCGACGCAGATTGACGGGCTGGACCTCTTTGATCGCCTGCAGCTGGAGGCGGTCGTCAGTGTCTGCCGGCGTTCGACGTCGATGGCCGATGCCGGCCGAAAGCTGTTCGCCGCCACCCGCACCCGGCGGACTACCCAGAACGATTCGGATCGGTTGCGCAAATACCTGGCGCGTTTTGACCTGGATTGGGCGGCCACCCAGCGGACAGGTGCAAATTGAAGCGCCCCCGCGCGGTTGGCTGATCGGCAGGCCGGGGTAATCGGCTCAGCCTCGGGGCGGGCTCCAGCACACCGCCGCGGGGGCGGGGCCGCCTTGATAGGCGGCCCCGCCCGGCGCTGACCTCAGCTCGGCTTCATCCCGAGCGTATGCATGAGTTCGGTGGCCTTGTCCTTGACGGCCTGCCCCTTGGTCACCGCGGCGGCGTAGTCGCCTGATGAAACGGTGTTATTGGCATCTGTCCACATCGCATCCAGCGACGTGACCCCGTCTTTAACAGTTGCGAAGGATGCCTTCGTAACTCCCTTGGGCAGCGAGTGTCCGCTCGACAAGCTGTCAACTTGCGTGTGCAGCCCGGCGACCATCTTTGGCACCTCGTACGTGAGGGTGCGCCACTGCTGCTTCACTTTCGCTTGTTCGGCGTCCGCCGCTGACTGCTTCGCGCCAGCATCCGATCTGAGGTTCGAAACCGCGGTATTGACCGCCGGCGCCTGTGCCAGAACCCCCGCGTAGTCCCCCTTCGCAAAGGTCTGCTTGATGGCCGCCACCTGTGCCTCGACCCCCGGCAAGGCATCCGGCGCATACTTCGTCGCCGAATCGTGGATGGCATTCATCGTGTTGTCGATCTTTGTGATGGCCTGTTCGGCGGGGTCCTTCTGACTCGAGCATGCGGACACGAGCAGGGTGGCGAGTCCTGCTGTGACCCAGATGGATCTCTTCATCATGAGCAACTCCTGATGTAACTTCCGGTTTCAGCAGCCCCGCCGCTCACCTGGCGCTTTTCTAATTGGTCATGGAGCGGCAAGCCTGCGGCGCACAAGGTAAACCTGTGTGACAGTAATGACAATTGTGTGTGACACAGGCCTTGCTCCGATGTAGGGTTATTTCGCACGGACCGCTCTCTGGCACACCGTATGCATCGTTTTTGGTGGAGGAAGGGCATGAGTGTCACCCCCCGGTACCGGATTTTTCTGCTCTTGTCTTTGCTTGCGGCGACCAGCGCATCAGTGGCCCAGGAGGCCACCTGTAGAGATATCAGTTTCCCGCGGCACCTCCAGGTCGGCGGCACCGATCTGACACTCAACGGGCTCGGTGTACGCAAGGCAACATTTCTAAAGGTGAACGTCTACGTCGCGGCGTTCTACGTCAGCCAACCCACGCATGATCCAAAGCCGCTCATCGAATCTGCGACACCGCAACAACTGACCCTGCAGTTTGTACGCAATGTCGGCGTCGACGACCTGAGAAAGGCGTTCGTGGAGGGCTTCGAGCGCGAGCCCTCTCCTGCGTTGCGGGAGCGGGTTGCCCGGCTCAACGCCTGGATGTCGGACATGAAGACCGGGCAACGACTCAGCTTCGTGCGGCTGCCGCAATCCGGCGTGCAGGTGTCCGTCAACGGAGTGCAAAAAGGGGTGATCGAAGGTGATGATTTCTCCCGCGCCTTGATCTCTATCTGGCTGGGTCCTACGCCACCAAACCCGGAATTGAAGGCCGGCCTGCTGGGCGGCGAGTGTGGATGAGGGCCAGTCCGAGCAGTCCCGACAAGAACAGCACCAGCGTGGGGGGCAATGGCACGGGTGTCACCGCAGCCGACCCGTTTTGAAGGGTAGCGTCGAGTGAGTTTCCGGCAGCGTCTCCCAATGCGCTGATCGTCAGCTGCAATGCGCTGCTCCCAACGGCAGCCGCATTGAAGGTCAGGGTGAAGAGTTTGAACGCATCGTGCTGGAGCTGATTCAAGTCAGCTTCCGAGTCCAGGGACAGCTCGAATACATTCACTTTGCCGGGGGTGCTCGGGTCCGGCGCCTGAATGCTGCCGAGGCCCAGAACGTCGAGGCCCGTGCCAAACGACACGTTGGCAAAGGACAGGACGGACGAGTTGTAATTCAGGTCCAGGTCATAGGTACCGATTGACGGAGCCGCGCCGTCCAGCAGTCCCGACGCCACGACATCCACTGAGAACGTCGAGCCCACGTTCGCCGAAGTTGCTTCCGGTATGACAGACAGCGTAACGGCGTTCGCGGCCGGTTCCAAAGCCGCGCCGACCACGAGCACAGATAACATCAAGCTGACCGACTTGTTCACTCAAATTCTCCCTTAAAGACTGTTACTGCACGGCGCAGCGGGCGCGGGTGCAGGCGTTCACTGCGAGACGCGCATCGAGCGCGTCGATGTGCCCGTCGTGATTGAGATCGCGCGGATCAAATGGACCGCTCGCCGAGGTGTTGCGCGCAGCCGTTATCAAATTGATGTCGTTCTGGTCGACGTCCCCGTCACCATCCGCATCACCGGCCAACGGCAGGCGCAGTCGCACGATATCCGGCTCATGGTCCGAGGTCTGATTGGCGAATTCGGAGTTGGTGTGGACGATGTCCAGCTCGGGACCGGCAAATCCCGCCAGCGCGCTGCTCACGAGAATGTGATCCAGCACCTGGGAGTTTCCTTCAAAGACATAGGTGTAGCGCTCGTTGACGGGGAGCAACTCGACGGTATCGACCAGCACACCGCCGCTCTTCAGAATGGTCAGGCTATCCGAGAATTCGAAGTCGTTGAGATCGCCCAGCAACACGATGCCGGCGTTGGCATCCAGCGCCAGAATGCTGCTGACGAACGAATTCAGGATCTGCACCTGCTGATGCCTCTGTATCTGCGACACCGCCAGCGGAGGCTGGTGAGGGCCGA